>ENA-OQBJ01000758-OQBJ01000758.1-human-gut-metagenome-genome-assembly--contig:-NODE-758-length-15553-cov-1.963892_pt1 | contig 15553 bp, 19 predicted proteins | sample MGYA00242743_ERZ504545 | MGnify/ENA primary metagenome ERZ504545 (study PRJEB26092, sample SAMD00036252) | human gut metagenome | host: Homo sapiens | study: EMG produced TPA metagenomics assembly of...
GAAGGAAAACAGGAACAGATACGTGAACAGGTTTTTCTTGCTTATTCCAATCAGCAGCGAGCTGTAGTTTCTGGTGATTATAAGTATATTATTTATAATGTGGAAGGTAAGATAACCGAACAGTTGTTCAATTTGCAGAAGGATCCGGGAGACTGGTAAATCTGGCTGATGAGTTAACTGAAAAGAAGAATGAACTTCATGATTTGTTGATGAGTCAAATGGTAGAGAATCATGATTTTTGTGACTTGACTCAACCATTGTGGTGGAAAGATGGACATAAACTTACTTGGGATGAGTTAATTAACTTATATGTTTTCGAGTGAGAATTTGCTGTGATAAGTTAAAGCTGTTAGATATGATGAACTGGAAATATTTACTGACAGGTGTGTTGGCTGGTAGTACATTAGCCTTACGGGCTGCTGGCGAAGCAAAAGATGAACGTCCGAATATATTATTTATTTTAAGTGACGACCATACTTCTCAAACTTGGGGTATTTATGGTGGTATTTTATCAGAATATGCCCAGACAGAGAATATTCGTCGGCTTGCTGATGAAGGGGCAGTCTTGGATAATTGTTTCTGTACAAACTCTATATCTACACCGAGTCGTGCTGCTATATTAACAGGAAGGTATAGTCATTGCAATGGGGTATATACATTAGATGATACCTTGGATGTTTCCTTGCCTACTTTTGCGAAAGAATTACAGAAGGCTGGATATCACACCGGACTGGTAGGAAAGTGGCATTTGAAATCACAACCTCAGGGTTTGATTATTATTCTGTATTTCATGATCAGGGAGAATATCGTGATCCTACTTTCAAGAATAGTGATGATCCTTGGCCGGGACAGCGTAATTTGGGAGAGCGTATACATGGTTTTCCACTGATATTGTAACAGAAAAAGCTATCAGATGGATGAAAGCTCAGGATAAAAGTCAGCCTTTTTTGATGTGTTGTCATTTTAAGGCCACACATGAGCCTTATGATTTTCCGGAACGTATGCGACATTTATATGATGGCGTAGTGTTTCCTGAACCAGAGAATTTGTTAGACTGGGGGCCTGAAACCAACGGACGTACTTTCGTCGGACAAAAACTGGAAACTATCGGACACAATTGGGAGGTGGCTTCGGCTGATCCAGATAAATGGTGGTGTCGTTATCCGGAACTTCCTTTTACGACAAAAGGAATGAGCCGGATTGCTGCAAGAAAAGCTATTTATCAAAAACTGATCCGAGATTATTTACGCTGCGCTGCTACGGTAGATGATAATATTGGAAAACTGTTGGATGCTTTAGACGAAATGGGGATTGCAGATAATACTATTGTTGTCTATGTTGCCGATCAGGGATACTTTTTAGGAGAGCATGGATTTTATGACAAACGGATGTTTTATGAAGAATCGGCACGTATGCCATTTGTTATCCGTTATCCCAAATGTATTCCGGCTGGCAAGCGTGTGAACGAACTTGTTTTGAATGTAGATTTTGCTTCTACATTGTGTGATTTTGCCGGAGTAAAATCTCCGGAAGGTACACAGGCAGAAGTTTTAAAGATGTTCTGGCAGGAAAAACTCCTAAGGACTGGCGGAAGAGTATTTATTACCGTTATTGGACTCAACATGATATCCGTCCGGCCCACATCGGTGTACGTAATGAGCGTTATAAGTTGATGTTTTTGTATGGTGACCGATTGAATATGACAGGGTCTTCAGACTACAAATCAACTCCATCTTGGGAGTTTTACGATTTACAGAAAGATCCGAAAGAAAACCATAATGCTTACGGGGAGAAAGAATATGAATCGGTAATTCGTGAAATGAAAAAAGAAATGATGCGCTTGCGCGAAGAGGTGAAAGATACGGATGAGGGAGAAATAAGAATGATGGAAATTTTAAGAAAAGAAGGATTGGAAAAATAAGTCTTTATAATTGATATATAGGTTGTTAAACAAAGATGAAGATGTTCTCTCCGATTCATGATATCGAATCGGAGAAAATGTCCTCATCTTTTTAATTTTTATGTACGAACTTTCAGGAAAAGATGAAGATGTTTTCATTAAAATAAGCTGAAAAACAGATGCGCATTTGTTGAAAGTGCATAAAAAACGTATCTTTGTACATCTTTCGTCTCAAAATAAAAACAATCAGATTTTATGTATACGAATAAAGAAATATGGAATGTCACTTACCCGATATTCTTGGGGTTGCTTGCGCAAAATGTTATCAATGTCACCGACACGGCTTTTTTAGGGCATGTGGGTGAGGTAGCTTTGGGTGCAGCCGCAATGGGAGGACTGCTATATATCTGTGTATATACCGTAGCATTCGGGTTCAGTGTCGGTTCGCAGATTTTGATAGCCCGTCGTAATGGGGAAGGGAATTTTCATGCTATAGGACCGGTTATGTGGCAGGGTACGGCATTCAGTTTGGGGATGGGAGTAGCTTTACTTGCCATATTGCTGGCATGTGCCGAACCATTGATTCGTCTGCTGATTACTTCGGATACTATTTTTCATGCTACATACGAGTTTTTACATGGCGTATCTGGGGATTTCTTTTTGCCTTTGTCAATGTCATGTTCCGTGCGCTTTATATAGGTATAACCAAGACAAAGGTACTGACCATGAATGCCGTCGTCATGGCCTTGGTGAATGTATTCCTCGACTATGCGATGATATTCGGAAAGTGTGGATTCCTGAAATGGGAATACGTGGAGCGGCATTGGCATCGGTTATAGCAGAAGCATCTTCTATGCTGTTTTTTGTTGTGTATACGTATGGTAAAATTGACTTGAAGAAATATGGGCTGAATCGTTTTGGACATTTTGACTGGGATATGGTGATGCGTATCCTGCGCATTTCCTGCTTCACCATGGTGCAGTATTTTCTTTCCATGGCCATCTGGTTTGTATTTTTTATGCACTTGAACGACTCGGACAACGGCAGCTTGCCATTGCCAACATTGTGCGTAGCGTATATGTTGTGCTGTTAATACCTGTCCAGTCGCTTTCTACTACGGCAAATACACTGGTCAGCAATCTGATTGGTTCGGGAGGAGTAGCAGGAGTTGTCAGATTACTGCATAAAATAGCCCGGATGTCATTCCTTATTATGGTAGTATGTGTGGCCCTTTGTGTTATCTTCCCTCAGGCTATTTTGTCGGTTTATACCAATGAGGAAGCACTGCTTCTTGAATCGGTTCCGGCATTATATGTCGTTTGCGGTGCAATGTTGATAGCTGCTCTTGCAAATATTTATTTCAATGGAATTTCGGGTACGGGTAATACACAGGCTGCTTTGGGACTGGAAGTCGGAGTACAGATCTTTTATGCATTGTATATTATTGTAGTAGGAATGATGCTTCGTGCTCCGGTAGATGTTTGTTTTACTACCGAAGTCATCTATTATTCGTTAATGCTGACATTCAGTGTTATTTACTTGAAAAAGGCGAAATGGCAGAATAAAAAGATTTGATGCATCCGATTATTTTTGTAATTTTGCGCCCTGACAAATTGGAAGAATAAAAAACAAGAAAAATATATGTTCGATAATTTAAGTGAAAGACTAGAACGGTCGTTTAAAATATTGAAAGGTGAAGGTAAAATCACCGAAATCAATGTGGCCGAAACCTTGAAGGATGTACGTCGTGCATTGCTGGATGCCGATGTGAACTATAAGGTAGCAAAGAGCTTTACCGACACTGTAAAGGAAAAAGCTTTAGGACAAAACGTGTTGACTGCTGTTAAGCCTAGCCAGTTGATGGTTAAGATTGTGCATGATGAGCTGACCAAACTGATGGGTGGCGATACTGCCGAAATCGAATTGAAAGGTCTCCTGCCGTAATCCTGATGTCAGGTTTGCAAGGTTCTGGTAAGACAACTTTCTCAGGAAAGCTGGCACGCATGCTGAAAACCAAGAAAAACCGTAAGCCGTTGCTGGTTGCCTGCGACGTATATCGTCCTGCTGCTATCGAACAGCTGAAAGTATTGGGACAGCAGATCGAAGTGCCTGTATATTGCGAATTGGATAGCAAAGATCCTGTTCAGATTGCACTGAATGCCATTCAGGAAGCAAAGGCAAAAGGTTATGACTTGGTTATTGTCGATACAGCGGGACGTCTTGCTGTAGACGAACAGATGATGAACGAGATTGAAGCAATTAAAAATGCAATCAATCCGGATGAAACGTTGTTTGTTGTTGACTCAATGACTGGTCAGGATGCAGTAAATACAGCTCGCGAATTTAACGAACGTCTGGACTTCAACGGTGTAGTTCTTACTAAGTTGGATGGTGATACTCGTGGTGGTGCTGCTCTGTCTATCCGTACCGTTGTGAACAAGCCTATCAAGTTTGTGGGAACAGGTGAAAAGCTTGATGCAATCGATCAGTTCCATCCGGCCCGTATGGCAGACCGTATCCTTGGTATGGGTGATATCGTTTCATTGGTAGAACGTGCACAGGAACAATACGACGAAGAAGAAGCAAAACGTCTTCAGAAAAAAATTCAGAAAAACCAGTTCGACTTTAATGACTTCCTGACTCAGATTCATCAGATTAAGAAGATGGGTAACTTGAAGGAACTTGCTTCTATGATTCCGGGTGTAGGAAAAGCCATTAAAGATATTGATATCGATGATAATGCATTCAAGAGTATTGAGGCTATTATTTATTCAATGACTCCGGAAGAACGTACTCATCCTGAAATCCTGAACGGAACTCGCCGTACACGTATTGCTAAGGGTAGTGGTACAAGCATTCAGGAAGTAAACCGTTTGCTGAAACAGTTTGACCAGACTCGCAAGATGATGAAGATGGTTACCGGCAGCAAGATGGCAGGCATGATGCAGAAGATGAAAAAGAAATAAAATATTTTTTACCCTCTCTGGTACGGAAGCAGATGGGTCTGTTTTACGTGCCGGTTAGAAGCGAGGAGAGAGAATCAGCAGATGGAAAGATTCTTTCTCCTCGCTTGTTTTTATATGATCTTGATCAGGACTTATTCATGAAGAAATGACTTGGCAGTAAGTTAAAATCGTAATCATGTGAGAATATCTTTGGATAATCTGAAAAAATCTGTTATTTTAGAAAGGTTTTGGCAAGTGGAAGATCTAGTATAATCAGATATTTAAACTACATAACGATGAAAAGGACTAAGATATGGAGCTATGCTTTCGGTGTGACTATGGTATTGTCACTTGCTGGTTGCGGTAATAGTGCCAAGAAACAGGTTAATGAAAAAATGAATGCAGATAGTATGAGTGTAATAAGTAATCAAGTTGGTTTGCAGGAAGATAGTGCTTTGTCGACGTTGGTACTCGACGGAGTAAAAGCTACATGGATTCGTGATAACGCTTCTGCGAAACTGATGCCTCCTTCACTCTTTCCGGATGCTGGTGAGGACTTGATGAAAAAACTTTCGCTCGAAAACGGAATACCTTCTTCCATTAGTACGTTTTTGATAGAAAGCAATGGTATACAAATTCTTTTTGATACGGGAATGGGGGCATCCGATAGTCGCTTATTGGCTGGGTTACATGCTTTAGGGATTACTCCTGCCGACATTAAATATATATATCTTACTCATTTTCATGGTGATCATATCGGAGGACTGATGAAAAACGATAGTGTAGTGTTTCCTCATGCTGAAATTTATGCTTCTAAGGCTGAGTATGATAGTTGGATGAAAATGGAAGCCGAAAAGAACGGACAAGTTGTGAGAGCCATGAATGCATATAAGGACCGTTTGCACCTGTTTGCTTTTGGTGATACGTTGCCGGGAAAAGTGGTAGCAATGGAAGCTGTTGGACATACTCCCGGACATACTGTTTTTCAGGCAGGTAAATTATTGATAATTGGAGATTTGATTCATGGAGCAGCTCTGCAATTGGAACATCCGGAGATTTGTGCTACCTATGATATGGATAAGCAGGAAGCAATAAAGACTCGTAAAAACTTATTGCAGTATGCTCGCGAGAATGGACTGGTTATAGCAGGTATGCATTTGCCAGTTCCTGCATTTATAAAATAAATAAGCATGCCGGTATGAATTGTCAGGTATTATAGATTTCTGTCACTCATACCGGTATGTTTTTATCTGATCTTTAAATTTTATTGTCCAGCCAGGCATCAATCAGTTGGCGGGCAATGCTGAGCTTTTTCGGTATTTCCGGCAGGTTATTTCGGTTGTAAAAGGCTCCTGCACTCAGTTCTTCATCCTGCAACTTGATGGTTCCGCTTTCGTATTCGGCATAATATCCTACCATGATTCCGCTGGGGTAGGGCCACGGTTGACTGCCGAAATATTTCAGGTTTTTTATGGTCAGTCCTGTTTCTTCCATGACTTCGCGGTGAACACACTCTTCCAACGTTTCTCCTGGTTCGAGAAAACCGGCTACCAATCCTTTAAACGTCCCCCGGAAGTTGCGGGCATGTACGAGCAAGATACTGTCTTCCTTTTTAATAAGTACAATGACCGCCGGAGAAATACGCGGATAAAACTCCTGCCGGCATTCCGGACATCGTTTGGCTATGGGGGAAACCTGTACCGTAGGTACACCACACATGGGGCAATAACGGCTGTTCTTGTCCCAGTTCAATATTTGTGAAGCTTTTCCGCCACGCTTGTATTCTTCCAGAGGAAGTACATCGAAAGAAGCACGCAAGTCCTTCATCATGCGTGGACTGTTTTCATCTCCACTTACTGGAATATGAATAGCATACGTCTTGGCAGGATAACCGTTTATCTCTCCGATGGTATGAATGGTACTTCCGACGGGAACCTCAACCGGAGGTTCAGGTCCGTAAGGAATATGATATCCGTCTTCTTTTTTTTCTATCAAAACCTGTCCGCTGTTGAAGACGAACCATCCGCATGTTTGTTTTTCTGTTTCCATCAATTAAGTCCTTTCATTGTAAGCTGGATGCGCTTGCGTTCATGGTCAATACTGAGTACACGTACGCGTACATGCTGGTGCATACTGACTACTGTTGTCGGGTCGCTGACAAACTTATCGGCAAGCTGGGAGATATGTACCAGTCCGTTTTCTTTAATCCCTATATCTACGAAGCATCCGAATTGGTAATGTTGTTGATGATGCCCGGCAATTCCATGCCCTCCCGCAGGTCGTCGATAGTCTGCACGTTCTTGTCAAATTCGAAGACCTGAATCTTTTGGCGCGGGTCACGTCCCGGTTTATCCAGCTCTTGTAGAATATCAGTCAGTGTAGGCAGTCCTACGGTATCAGTTACATAGTTTTTTATGTCTATTTGGCTACGTAATTCCTTGTTTTTTATCAGGTCGGCAACGGAGCATTTCAAGTCCTTTGCCATCTTTTCTACTATGGCATAACTTTCCGGATGTACAGCCGAATTGTCGAGCGGGTTGTCTGCTTGCGGAATACGCAAGAATCCGGCACACTGTTCAAACGCCTTTGCTCCCATACGCGGTACCTTCAGCAGTTCTTTACGCGAATGGAATGCTCCGTTTTCCGTACGGTAATCTACAATGTTTTGAGCCAGCGTCGGTCCCAGTCCCGATACATATGTCAACAGATGTTTGCTGGCCGTATTGACATTTACTCCGACAAGGTTTACGCAACTCTCTACTGTCTGGTCGAGTGATGCCTTCAGTTTACTTTGATCTACATCGTGCTGATATTGTCCCACACCAATAGATTTGGCATCTATCTTGACTAGTTCGGCAAGGGGGTCCATCAGTCGGCGACCGATTGACACAGCTCCTCGCACAGTTACGTCATATTCAGGAAACTCATCTCGTGCGATTTTCGATGCAGAATAGATGGAGCGCCGTCTTCGCTGACAACAAACACTTGCACTTCGCGGTCGTATCGTTGAGAAGTGACGAAACGTTCGGTTTCGCGGCTTGCCGTACCATTTCCGATAGCGATGGCTTCTATCTTATATTGTTCGACGAGTTTGACAAGCTTGCGTCCGGCAGAGCTGTTTCCGATTTGGGTGGATGCGGATAAATTGCTTCATTGTGCAGCAATGTACCTTGGGCGTCCAGACAGACAACTTTGCAACCGGTACGATATCCCGGATCGATACCCATTGTGCGCTTTTGTCCCAGAGGAGGAGCAAGCAACAGTTGCCGGAGATTTTCAGCAAAGACACGGATAGCCTCTTCGTCTGCCTTTTCCTTGCTGAGTGCGGAAAATTCTGTTTCTATAGCGGGTTTCAACAGACGTTTGTATGCGTCGTTCACAGCTTCTGCTACTTGTGCGGAACATTCTCCGTTTCCATGTACATACTGTCTTTCCAATCGTTCTGTACATACTGATTCATCGTCGGGAGTGATGGATACTTTCAGGATACCTTCGGCTTCTCCACGGCGGATGGCGAGCAGACGGTGAGAGGTACACTTCTTCAACGGTTCACTGAAGTCGAAGTAGTCGCGGTATTTTAAGGCTGCTTCTTCTTTTTCTTTGCCCTTGACTACTTTCGATGTAATCATAGCCTGACGGTTAAACTGGTTTCGTATCAGATTACGGGCACGTTCATCCTCATTCACTTGTTCGGCAATGATGTCGCGTGCTCCTTTCAGAGCATCCTCTTCGTCCTTGACATCTCCCTTGACAAACTGGCGTACCCGGCAGATAAGTTGTTTTCCCGCTGCATCAATAGTAGCATGGCAAGCGGTTCCAGTCCCTTCTGGCGTGCAGCCTCGGCACGAGTTTTTCGTTTGGGCTTAAAAGGCAGGTAAATATCTTCCAGTTCTGTCGCATCCCAACAATTGGAAATGCGTTCTCGTAAAGTGTCTGTCAGTTTTCCTTGTTCTTCGATGGTAGAAAGAACCGTTTCCTTTCGTTTGGCAAGTTCACAGAGCTTTTCGTAACGCGTATGGATATCTCCTATCTGTACTTCGTCGAGGCCTCCGGTTGCTTCTTTTCGGTAACGGCTTATAAAAGGTATTGTAGCACCTCCCTGAAGCAGTTTCAATGTGTTTTCTACCCGATGGACAGGTAGCTTCAGGGCTGTGGCAATCATTTGACTGAATTGTTCCATGTATATGTTTTTCTAATAATGTGGCACAAATGTAATTAAAAAAAGGATTCGAGGGAGGAGAGGACTCATTTTGAAAATAATTTAAGAGATGGTTTTAAGCTTTATTCGGATTTGAAAGACGTTTTCGAGGATTGAAAATGTTCGCTAAAGAAGGCGTGAATAGCAACTGACATTACGTATAGGAAAGTTCAAACAGGTGGATGCACAGAAAGAGGAACCCGAAGAATATTTGCTGGCTAAAGCTTTGAAAGCGGAAATAGATACAATGAACCTTTTTCCAAAACCATTTGTTACTTGTTAATATAAGATATTATTCCGGAAATATTATATGATAACTTAAACTAACGCTATGACTTATGAATAAAAAAACAAGATTATGGTGCATAATCCTTTTTTCTTTTTTAGGCACATCGGTAGCAATGGCGCAGAAGTCAGAGAAAGACCGGCATTGGGTATGGGAACTCTATGGTGGCGCGAACAATTATATGACATGGGAAATAGAAACGGATGTCGTATATAAACCTTGGCGTTTTATTGGAGTTGGAGCAGGCTTTTTTTTACTCCTCCAATAGATGGAAATAAGACTTATTCTGGAGAAGCAAGAGATAAAAACTTGCGCTGGCAGATTGAGGAAAACCGTTTGATGTATTTGTTTGCGTTCCGGTCGGGAGTTTATCTGTATTCGCCTCCTGTTTATCTGAATCATGACCATGATGTGGCATTATCGTTTCGTGTGTCTCCTGGAGTTACCATTCCTTTGCCTCCCAATTTAAGTACTAGTGTAGATTATGTTCCGAAGGATGCGATTATCCATGTACCCGCCACTTCAGGAGAAGTCAGTAATTCGCATGCGAAGGCATGTTATTATCATGTGAAATTTGCTATGGCTTTGGAAGTGGAACGTGTATCGGTATTGCTTGGGTATACGACCTCCGATTATGATTTATACGGAGGAAGCCGTAATATGATAGTCGAAGGACAAAAAATAGAATTACCTCGAAAAAAGCAGGCAGGAACTTTCTTTATCGGGCTGACCTACGATTTCTGATACATATTGAAGAAAACAGGACCTCATAACCCCTTTTTATAAAAATACCCCCGCCATAAATTTTTATAGCGGGGGTAAATTATACATTATGGGAATTATCTGCGGTAGAAACGCAACTCATTTTCCAGACTTCTTACTTTATTTTGTAAATTTCGTATTTTTGTCAGCAAATGGCGGATAGCATCGATTCCTTCTATATTGATGGACAAGTCATAATATAAATGAGTATACCTTTCCAGTTCATTCAGCTGAGAAGCCGGAAAATAACTGGTATCATCTATTACTTCGATATCTATCAGACCGTCTTCACCCAGCATGAGGATGAAGTCGGGTTCGATATTGCAATGTGTGCAATAGTCGTTTATGATGATTAAATCGTTCTGCATAGTCGTACGGTTTTAAATTATCCTTGCTGCAACTGTCGGAACAGGTCTTTCTGCTTTTCCGTCAGTGTAGTAGGAATTGTTACATGATAAGTTACAATCAAATCGCCTGTGACGCCTTCCTGCTTGTATACAGGAAATCCTTTTCCTTTCAGACGAACTTTAGCGTCATTCTGAGTACCCGGACGAACTTTCAGTTTTACTTGTCCGTCTAATGTGTTGACTGTAACTTCACCTCCCAGTACGGCAGTGTATAAGTCGATTGTTACATCTGTGTACAAGTCATTTTCTTTCCGTTTAAAGACAGGGTCGTCAGGAATAACGAAAGTGATATACAAATCTCCGTCGGGTCCTCCGTTTGTTCCTTTACCTCCATGTCCCTTCAGTTTGATAACCTGACCGTCTGCTACTCCGGCTGGAACTGTAATACGTAATGTTTCACCGTTGATGCTGAATGTTTGTTTATGAGTGGTTGCAGCCTCACGTAGAGACAACTGTAGAGAAGCCTCAATATCTTGCCCTCTGAATCCGCCTCTTGCATTACGTCCTCTGCCGCTCCATGCCCGAACAGTTCTTCGAAGAAATCAGAGAATCCACTGGCATTTCCACCAAATCCATGCATACCTTCTCCTCCGAATCCACTTGTAAAATGTTGTCCGTCGGTAGAATACCAATATTCACCGCCGTTACCTGTACCGCCTTGAGCACGATATGCTTGCTGTTGAGCTTCGAACTCGTCGGCGTGTTTCCAATTCTCCCCGTAAGCATCGTATTTCTTACGCTTTTCAGGTCGCTCAGTACCTCGTTAGCTTCGTTTATCTCCTGAAACTTGTCCTTGGCCGTTGGGTCATTCGGATTTAAGTCCGGGTGGTATTTGCGAGCAGCTTACGGTACGCTTTCTTGATTTCGTTCTTGAGTTGCCGTTTTGTCAACTCCAAGAACTTTGTAATAGTCTATGTAAGCCATACAGTCTGTTTTTTTTATTTGAGAATGAGGCAAAGAATGTGCCAGATAGTCCGTTTGTTAACAGACTTTTAACCATATTGAAAGGTATTTATCTTTTTGTGGGTTTTGCAGCTGGTAAAGTTCCATTATCTTTGTAGTTACTTATTGGATATACTATGAAAATGTGACATTTTGTCGTTTATATATCACTTAACCCGCTAGATTTATGATGAAACTATTTTCCAGGTTGATGCTTGTTCTTGCCTTAGGCGTTACAAGTCCTGCTTATGCTTCGCAAGACGGTGAAGTAACTTTGAAACTTATTGAAACGAGTGATGTGCACGGATGCTATTTCTCCTATGACTTTACAAGTATGAAGCCTCGCAAAGGAGGGCTGGCTTGTGTCAGTTCATTTGTAAAAGAACAGCGTGAGCAGTATGGAGATGGAGTTGTTCTGATGGATAATGGGGATATTTTACAAGGACAGCCCATTGCTTATTATTACAATTACATCGATACAACTTCTGTTCATGTAACTTCAGCGATGCTGAACTATATGAAATACGATGTAGGTACTATGGGAAATCATGATGTGGAGACTGGACATGCCGTGTACGACCGTTGGGTGAAACAGTGTGCCTTTCCTGTACTTGGGGCAAATATTGTGGACAATAAAACGGGAGAACCTTATCTTACTCCCTATAAAATAATCGAACGGAAAGGAGTAAAAATAGCAGTTTTAGGTATGATAACTCCTGCCATTCCTTCATGGCTTCCCGAACAGCTGTGGAACGGGCTGCATTTTGAAGACATGGAGGATTGCGCACGTAAATGGGTAAAGATTATCAAGGAAAAAGAGAATCCGGACGTTTTGATCGGATTATTTCATGCCGGACCTGAAGGTAATAAACTGGATAATGTTGTAGAGAATGGTTCGGGCGATGTAGCAAAAAATGTTCCGGGCTTCGATGTAGTATTTATGGGACACGATCATGTGCGCCGGTGTGAGAAGATTGTCAATGTGGCAGGAGATTCTGTTTTACTCGTCGATCCTCCAATGCGGCCAGATATGTTTCGGATGTTACAGTCAAAGTGACTAAAGCTGGAGGTAAGCTTGTGCGAAAATCTGTAGAGGGTGCTTTGGCAGATGTTTCCCGCTATGCTGCTGATGAGGATTTCATGCGGGAGTTTGCCGGACAATATCAGGCAACAGTCGACTTTGTATCTCGTAAGATTGGACGTATCGAAGAAACCATTACAACCAAAGATGCCTATTTGGGTCCTTCTGCATTTATCGATTTGCTTCATCAGTTGCAGCTTGATATTACGGGTGCCGATATATCTTTCTGTGCTCCTCTCTCGTTCTCAGCAGAAATCAAGAAAGGTGATATTTATATGAGTGATATGTTTAACTTGTATAAATACGAGAACCTGCTTTATACGATGAAGCTGACAGGTAAAGAAATCAAGATTTTCTGGAAATGTCGTATGCTTATGGACTAACCAGATGAAATCACCCGACGACCATTTAATGTTGTTTAATGAAGAAGATAAAGGGTTCGGCCGTTTCAAAAATCCAAGTTTCAATTTCGATTCGGCAGCAGGCATTATTTATACAGTGGATGTAACGAAACCTCAGGGTGAAAAAATCAAGATAGAAAGGATGGCAAACGGAGAGCCGTTTGATATGAATAAAACATATCAGGTAGCTGTTAATTCGTATCGTGGAAATGGTGGGGGAGATTTGCTGACAAAAGGTGCTGGTATTCCCAAGGCAGAACTGGCAAAACGTATCGTATACTCCACAGATAAAGATTTACGTTTTTATCTGATGAAACGGATAGAAGAAGTAAAAGTTCTCGATCCGAAGCCGCTGAATCAGTGGAAATTTATTCCGGAAGACTGGACTGTACCTGCATCGAAAAGAGATTATGATATTTTGTTTGGAGAGAAAAAAGCTGTGGAATGATACCTTGAGGGTGAAACTGAAATGAAATTTAATTCCGGAGAGCCTGAACTCATTCATTCTCTGATGATTTTGGTTGAAGAAGAGGGACGGAATTAGTATTTTACCGAAGTGTTCAGAGATTTATGGGCATGAATGACACAAAATATGCTGATATTTATCATAAAATATCAGCATATTTTTTATTAAAGATGCTGTTCTTTTTTTTAATCCTTCTGTAAATAGAAAAATGAAAAAAAAATCTTATCGTTGAAAAAAATATCATTTTCATTTTGCAAGTTGAAATAAAACCGTAAATTTGCATCGCTTTTCATAAACAAATTATCGCCGAAATAACTCAGTTGGTAGAGTAACTCATTCGTAATGAGTAAGTCGCGGGTTCGAGTCCCGCTTTCGGCTCTTCAGAAAAAGAGATATACTGAAAATAAAAAGTATATCTCTTTTTATTTTTCTTTACCTCTTTTGAACTCTGTGTGATTTGATAAATGGTTATAAAAAATACTTTTTGTATTGCTATTTTAAACAATCTGTCCTAATTTTGCTGTCAAAATATTATAACTGATACATTTGTTACAACATGAAATATTCTTTTATATCGGCAGAAGAAGCTGCCGCCAGTATTCATAATGGAAACACGATAGGCATAGGAGGCTTCTCGTCTGTGGGAACACCTAAGCTGTTCCGGCTGCTTTGGCCGTTTATGCCGAAAAACTACACAGTGAAGGTAAAGAGTTTAAAGTTGGACTTATAACCGGAGGAGCTACCGGAAGTCAAGTTGATTCTGCATTGGTACAGGCACATGCCGTAGCTTTTCGTACTCCTTTTCAGTCGAATAAAGAAATGCGTAATGCTATCAATGCAGGAGAAGTACAGTATTATGACGTGCATCTTTCGCAGATAGGTCAGGATGTACGTTACGGTTTTCTGGGAGATATAGATGTAGCTATTGTTGAGGCATCCGACATCACAGAAGAAGGAGATATTGTGCTTAGTACATCGGTCGGAATTTCTCCTACCTTGATACAGGTTGCCCATAAAGTTATTATTGAGTTAAACGAAGCCCATGCCAGCAAGTTGACCGGAATGCATGATATCTATATTCCTGATGCTCCACCATACCGAAGAGAGATTCCGATTTATCGGGTAAATGATCGCGCAGGAAGTATCAGTGTAAGGGTTAATCCGGAAAAGGTTGTAGGAGTGGTTCGCACGAATGAACGAGATCGGATAGCAGCTTTTACTCCACTGAATGATACTACTAGTCGGATTGGGCAGAATGTTGCAGATTTTCTTTTGGGAGAATATCAGCGGGGAGCCATACCACGAGAATTTCTGCCATTGCAGTCAGTAGGTAATATAGCTAATGCTGTGTTAGGAGCATTGGGAGCCGATAAAAAACTCCCGGCATTTTCCATGTATACGGAAGTCATTCAAAATTCAGTTATCGATCTGATGATGCAAGAGCGCATCCGTTTTGTTGCCGGAAGTTCGTTGACATTGTCTGATGACCGTCTGGATATGCTTTACGATAATATTGACGTGATGAAAGAAAGAGTCTTGTTGCGTCCGCAGGAGATAACCAATCATCCCGAAATGATTCGTCGTTTGGGAATAATAGCGGTCAATACAGCCCTGGAAGCAGATATATTTGGCAATGTCAACAGTACACATGTCTTAGGCAGCAAGATGATGAATGGAATTGGAGGTTCGGCCGATTTTGCACGAAATGCCTATCTCTCCATATTTACTACTCCTTCTACGGCTAAAGATGGACTTATTTCATCGATGGTTCCTCATGTTTCGCATGTGGACAGTACTGAACACGATGTACGCATCTTGGTTACCGAGCAAGGCGTTGCCGATTTGCGTGGCAAGTCACCTTCACAGCGTGCACGTTGTATCATTGAAAACTGTGCTCATCCTGATTATAAAGAGCTGCTTTGGGATTATCTGAAGCTTTCGGAAGGAAAAGGATGTCATACTCCTATGTCATTGCGTAATGCACTGAAGATGCATATAGCGTTTGCTGAAACAGGAGATATGCGGAATACAAAGTTTGAAATGTAATGCTTTATAAAAAATACGCATTTGTTCCATTCAGAAGGACAAATGCCGTTATACTGTATTTTAGAATTTCGAAATTTCTCTTATCCTTTACATTTCAGTCCAGTTTCTTCTACTCTTGT
>ENA-OQBJ01000759-OQBJ01000759.1-human-gut-metagenome-genome-assembly--contig:-NODE-759-length-15552-cov-2.797666_pt1 | contig 15552 bp, 21 predicted proteins | sample MGYA00242743_ERZ504545 | MGnify/ENA primary metagenome ERZ504545 (study PRJEB26092, sample SAMD00036252) | human gut metagenome | host: Homo sapiens | study: EMG produced TPA metagenomics assembly of...
CCGAAAATCTTTTAAGTCTGTAAATGAGTTGGTTTGAAATTTGATGTTTGTTTCGGGGGAAAGGTGGGATGAACGGGATGTTCCGATAGGGCTTGATTGCTTTGTGTTTGCCCTGCAAGGGCTTGGCAGGCGGGGGCTGGAATCTCGGGCTTAGGGCAGTCTTGGGGCTTTTATTCAATCCTTTGCCTTTGCGGTCGATGTAATACCAATCATCGCTTTCCCAATAGTGGTATTCCCCATCCGAACCGGGAACTTCTTCCAGTTCTCCCGTGTCGGTTACTTTCGCCTTCCCGTTCTCGAAAGGAAAGCCAAAAGCGAAGCGTGGCTCTATGAGGGTATTGCCATGCTCGTCCGCATATCCGATACGCCCTTTTTCATCGACGATGCGGTAAACGCCTTCCTGCACGGGGTCGTTGCCGTTGTCATACTGATACGGGACATAGAGGCTTGTGTTGCCGGAGGATATGGCCGTGCAGCGGTCATGATAAAGGGTGAACAGCCATATTTCAAGCAGGATGGCGAGAACTGCAAGCGCCATGCAGACAAGGAAACGGAGGCGATAGCGTTGCCGCACCGATACATGGAACGCCCCGTAAAAGTCGTGCATCATGCGGTAACGCTCCTCGGTATAGATGCGCATATTCCTCCAGAGCAATACGGGGAACGGCAGTATCAGCGGGAAAAGCGTAAGGCGGTCGTCTGTTTCGTAAAGAAAGCGGACAGCCGGAGTGTCCAAGAACTGTAAAGCGATGGCGACAGGAAACAGGAGGCAGGCGAACTGAACCACGCTGATGACCGCAAAACTACGGTCCGGGAAGCCATGCCGACAACTGTGCCACGTCCAATAAAAGAGGTGGTCGAAGAATCCGGGGAGCTTCGGCCGACTGGTTCTTTTATGTGGGGAGGCTTTCTTCATACGTTTGCGGCTATATAGGTGCAAATAAAATGATTTTCTTCCACACGGGAAAGATTTTTGCAGCGAAACTTTTTGAGTGATTGGACTTTTCGCTATTTTTGTTTTTGAGGTATAACGGTTCGTCCGTAAGGTATGAATTTGGCTTTTTCTGTTATTGCTATGGAATGGTTCGATAAGATAAGCGAGTTTATGGATGGTCTGCCGGAGTGGTTGCAGGCGCATCCGAGGTACGGCTACCTGATCGTGGCGGGAATCTTGCTGCTGTGGCTCGTGGGGATTGTCTGCGGATGGCGGTGGACGTACTCCCGTCCGGGAAGTTGGGAAGGGAATTTCTGGCTGGGTACGCTGGGTGAAAGGAGTTACCGTTTCTGGCTGGGGCTGATCGTTGCCGTCGCAGCGGGATGCGCCCTGTTGCTGTTCTCCGTAACGGGATAAGCAAGCGGAAAGCTGTATTACCGTCCTGCGAAGCTGAAAGCGATGCAGGCGAAGTACGAGACAATGGGCGAATACCGGAAACTGCTCGGTCAATGCCTGTTCCGGCTGTATGTTATCGGCAGTTTTGCATCGTTCTTCATCATAGCCGAACAAAAGAACCATTCCAAGGAGCAACCACTGATCGAAAGGTTGCAGGAGATACGGGACGGTAAATATCCCGTTGAAAAGACGCACTCACCAACCGGTGAATGACCTTCTTCCGACTCCCCCTGCTTACTGTCATGCCGTTCTGCGGGTGGAACCGGCACAGCCTTTCTGTTTTTTCACGACTGAATATCCGAACCTATGGAGTAAAATCCGAATCTGTAATTCAAGGAAATATCGTGACCGATACGGGGTGTCGGCAGGACATCTATTGCAAACAATTTGTAATTTCGTGTAAGATTTGTATTATTTAATATCGTGTTGAAACAAAATGAAACAGAATCTTACACTAATTCTAATGAATGAAGCCGTCCGGGAGGGATGGCGGGAGTGGATGGAAAAGGTACGCAAGGTATTGCCGCAAACGGATGCGGAGCGTCCGGTGACATGGATTGCGGCGGAACGGCTCGCACGGGAGAACGGACGGATGGTGCGGCTGGTGGAGCTGCTGCGGGAACACCACCCCGTACTTTCGTACCGGGTGAAGGAGGAAGCCGGGCTGCTGATACTGGTCGCCTATCACCGCCACGGAAGCTCGTCAGACTTCCTGCTGGAAACGGCGGAGGCGTATTTCCGGGAAAGGGACTGCGGAGGATTCCTGTTCCTCTGCCGGATGCAGGCAAGCATCAACGCCTACGACGAATACCCGCACCTGAACGTGCTCTGCAACCGTCTGGCGGGACTGCTGTTCCGCTTCCGCCGTGAACGGGCGTCCGAGTACCGCAAGGGCATACCGCCGATGTTCGGCAAGGCGGACTTGCAGGAGGTAGAAAAGTACCTGCCGCACCTGCGGGGCTGCTCGTTCCGGGAAGAAATCGCACTGGCTCTGCCCAAGGTGAAGAACGTGGAGGAACTGGCACGGGAATGCGCCATGTCGGTAAATACGCTGGGACGGCGTTTCAAGGAGGAGCTGAACACCACTCCGCACCGCTGGCTGACGGAACAGCGGAAGCGCACGTGACCTCCCTGCTGGCGGACACGGACATGCCCCTTCAAGAGATTGCCGACGTGTGCGGCTTCGCCACTCCGAGCTACCTGTGGGACTTCTGCAAGAAGCACCTGAAGGCTACTCCTGCCGAAATCCGTGAAATCGCCCGGTGCGCCCGTACAGTTTAGCCTCCCTTTTCTAGCCCTGCCGTGAAAAACCGACCGTCCGGAGCCGATTGGCGGACAATCCGAATCCGGCGGTGAGGATTCAGAACGTCCGTTTCCCTGCCGTCCGCTAACTTTGCGCCCTTATAAACAACATGAAACAAGATTTATATGGAAGAATATTTTAACGGGCTGCTGAAGGAGGTGGATCAGCGCATGGCGACCACAGCCCCCGGCATGGACGGCAAGGAGGTGATATGCGTCTGCCGTGAGATGGTCTCGTACCTGAAAGGCAAGAACCGGGAACTGAAGGAGTACGCCCTCGCCCATCCGTTCGCCGGGGACGCGAAGGAGATCCTCTACTTCAAGTATTACAAGCCCGCCCTGACGGGCAGGCTGCTGTACTATTACCGGGTGTACCAGATAGAGAGCGGCTGCCCCGCCTGCCTGCGTGTCGCCGAACCGTACTACCGCAAGGCGATGGAGCGTGCCGAGCGGATGATGGAACGCTACCTGCCCTTTTACCAGTATTACCACAGCGGGGCGACGTACCGGGACAGCTACTATTTCCTGCGGGCGAAGGGCGAGCTAAGCCCGAGAGCGGCAGCTTCGTGCTGGACGAGGAGGCGGAGTTCTCCACGGGCTACGACATACTGGCGGCACGGCTGATCTCGGTGGAGATGCTGCTGGTACACCTGAGCCGCCGGATGGAGCGTGCGGCGCAGGGGACGGAGACGGAAGCCGTGCCGGAGAAGGAACACCGCTGGACGAACACGAAGGTTGCCGCCATACTGCTCGTCTATGGCATACACGTGACGGGAAGCGTGGACGAGGGCAACGCCGAGATCGGCGAGCTGGCTGCGCTGTTCGAGAAGCATTTCCACGTGGATCTGGGCAACGTGTACCACGCTTTCGGCAGGCTGCGGGGGCAACAGAACCCGACGGCGTTCTTGGACGAGATGAAGGAGAGGCTGCTGAAAAAGATGCGGGACATGGATAGCCGGTAGCAAGTTGGCAACGGGGTGGCAGAGACGGCAGGACACGGGAAGGGAGCGTCCGAAGGGCTGGAAAGAGCCTTTCGGACGCTCTTTTTTACCCCGTTTCGGTCCTTTTTACCGCCCGGAACGGCAGGAAGGGCGAAAATGCGCCCCGAAAAAAAATCTTTGCCAAGGTGCTGATATAGTGGCAGGAAAAACCGGCGAATCGGGCGACATTTGCGGCAGAAACCTAAAAATGAGTACGACAATGGAAATAATGACCATCGAGAGCAACGCCTACCGCCTGCTCGTGGAGAAGATCGAGAAGATAACCGCCTACGTGGAGGAATCCCGGAACCGGGAGGAAACGGAGCGCAAACGGAAAGAGGAAGCGGAAAGCCCTGCGACCAAGGGACGGAAAGCCGACCCGAAGTGGATGACGCACAAGGAGGTGTGCGAGGCGCTGGACATCAGCCACCGCACCCTGCAACGCTACCGCCAGAAGAACATCGTCCCCTATTCGATGATTGGGCGGCAGATACGCTATCCCCGGCAGGCTGTCGAGAGCCTGCGTGAGCGGTGATGGTGGAGACGCCCGCCGCCAAGATCGACCGGATGATAGCGGAACATCCCCTGCATAACCGAAAAAACGGCAGCTATGGTAAGAAAGGAAGAAGTGCTGGCAAGAACCAGTAACGGGCTGGACGTGTTCCGCCACTACCTGCCCGTGAAGTGGCGGGTGGGCAGGAACTTCCTGAACCCGCTGTACGCCGACAGCAAGGCTTCGTGCAACGTGTATTACGACCGCCGGAGCGGTACGTACCGGATGAAGGACTTCGGCAACGGGGACTATTCGGGCGACTGTTTCTTCCTCGTGGCGAAGCTGAAAGGGCTGGACTGCCGGAACGCCGCCGACTTCGTGGAGGTGCTGCACACCATCGACCGGGAGCTGTGCCTCGGACTGGACGGGGACATCCCGACCGACGGGACGGTAGGAACCGGGGCTGCCGGAGATTGCGGCCCGTAACGGGCGCAAGGGGCGGCGGTGCCGGGGAAGCCGGAACGGACACGGAAGAGGCGGCAGTGTCCGCCGACCGTCCCGAGCCGAAGCCCTACCGGGCGGCGGAGAAGCCTTCACCGAGGGGGAGCTTGCCTACTGGGGCGCATCGGGCATCACCGTGGAGGTGCTGCGCCGCTACGGGACGATATCGCTCGCCGAGTACCGGGGCGAGACGAGGGAGGGCAAGGCGTTCGGCTTCAGCTCCACCCCGGCGGAACCGATGTTCGGGTACAGGGGGAAATGGGGCGTGAAGGTCTATCGCCCGATGTCGGAGGTGCGCTTCGTCTATGGCGGGCACACGGGCGACAACTACTGCTTCGGGCTGGAGCAACTGCCTCGAAGGGCGACCTGCTCTTCCTCACGGGCGGCGAGAAGGACGTGCTGAGCTGGCGGCGCACGGCTTCCACGCCATCTGCTTCAACTCGGAGACCTCGGTCATCCCGGCGAAGACCGTGCGCAAGCTGGTCTATCGCTTCAAGCACATCGTGCTGCTGTACGACACGGACAAGACGGGGCTGGAATGCTCGGAGAAGCACCGTGCGCAACTGGCGGAGTACGGGGTGAAACGGCTGGTGCTGCCGCTGCCGGGGACGAAGGCGGAGAAGGACGTGACGGACTACTTCAAAGCCGGGCACACGAGGGAGGAGCTGATGGGGCTGTTCCTGAAACTGCTCGACACGCTGTACGGGGACACGCTGGCGATGCTGAAATCGTGCGAGATCGACTATGACCACCCGCCCGAACAGGCGGTCGCCATCGTTACCGCCGGGGACGTGCCGTTAGGTCGGAAGAGAATATCCTCTGCATCACGGGCGGTGAAGGGACGGGCAAGAGCAACTACACCGCCGCACTGGTCGCCGGGGCGATCATGGAACGGGAGACGGACGCCGATCTCTTGGGGGTGCGGGTGGAACCGAACCGCAAGGGGCGTGCGGTGCTGCTCTACGACACGGAACAGAGCGAGCAACAGCTCCACAAGAACACGGGGCGGCTGCTGCGCCGTGCCGGGCGTGAGCGGATGCCGGAGTACCTGCACGTGTACTGCCTGACGGGGATGTCGAGAAGCGAGCGGTTGACCGCCATCGTGCAGAGCATGGACCGGTACCACTACCTGCACGGGGGCATCCATCTGGTCGTCATCGACGGGGTGGCGGACCTGATCCGCTGCGCCAACGACGAGGCGGAGAGCGTGGCGCTGATTGACGAGATCTACCGGCTGGCGGGAATCTACCGCACGTGCATCGCCGCCGTGGTGCATTTCGTGCCGAACGGACTGAAACTGCGGGGACACCTCGGCAGCGAGCTGCAACGCAAGTCCGCCGCCATCCTCTCCATCGAGAAGGACGAAAACCCGGAGGTGTCGGTGGTGAAGGCGTTGAAGGTCAGGGACGGCAGCCCGCTGGATATTCCGCTGATGCAGTTCAGATGGGACAAGCAAGCCGGGATGCCCGTCTATGTGGGCGAGAAGCGAGGGCGGAGAAAGAGAAGCGCAAGGAGAAGGAGCTGGCGGAGATGGCACGGGAGGCGTTCGCCCGGCAGGAGAAGTACGGCTACATCGAACTGTGCGAGCTGATACAGGAGATGCTGGAAGTGAAGGAACGGACGGCGAAAGGCTACATCCGCTATATGCGGGAAAAGGAAATCATCGAAAAGGAGGGCGACTGCTATGTACACGGACAGGGAAGAGTTTGAGGGCTGGATGGAGCGCATCATGGAACGCTTCGACCGGACGGAGAAATTGCTGGAAAGGGTGCTGAAGAAGAACAACACGCTCGACGGCGAGGAGGTGCTGGACAACCAAGACCTGTGCCTGCTGCTGAAGGTGGGCATCCGCACGCTGCAACGCTACCGTGCCATCGGGGTGCTGCCGTACTTCACCATCAGCGGCAAGGTGTTCTACCGCACGAAGGACGTGCACGAGTTCATCCGCACCCGTTTCGCCGACGTGGAGGAACGGGCTGCGAAACGCAAGGAGAAGGAAGCCCGGAAAGAGGAAAGGCGCAGGAAAAGGGGGCTGTTCCCGTGAGAATGACATTTTTCTGACGGTGCTTTTAGTGGATGAAGCCCTGCCGGATCGTGAGATTAGGCGGGGCTATTGTTTTGTTATTCGGGAAGTTTCCGTATCTTTGTTCGCACGAAGACAGAAGGCGGTGCTTTCGGGCACGGTCGCTGTCGTGACATAGAAGATTCATGCCCGGCTTGGAAGCAGGCGGGGATTGATATACATATTGTACGTTCGCTGAACGTCTTGAAGTAAAAAACTGGTAATTTTTGATAAGCAAGACGAATGGCGCAATGTTCATGCTGTATGCTTATACGGCGTGGGCTTGCCTATTCTGCTTATCGGGTAATACCAGTACCTTTACTTCGGAATAGCGTGAGTTCACGCTGTTCTTTTGGGTGCGAGGCGGACATAATCCTTAAAAACACATTGATATGAAACAGATTACCTTGCACGTGTACCAATCCATTGACGGTTGTCCGGTCAGATCGGACAAGTATTTCGATACGGCGGTGGACGCCTCCGGCTGCGTGCTGATCGACGAGGAAACCTACCTGCGCATTTACCTGAACCATCTGGGCTGGCCGCTCACGGCAAAAGAGACTTTGGTCGTGACGGACGGCTGTATTGACCTGACGGAGAAGGAACGGGTGCGGTTTGTTACAGGGGATGCGGCAGCGGAACTGCGGGGAATAAAAGCGGACGGCGAAGGTACGGTAACGGCTTACGGAGCGGAAACCGGGGCTTTGCTCTTGGATAACGGGCTGGCGGACGAAATCGTGGTGATAACCGTGCCGGTACTGGTCGGCGGCGGCGAGAAGGCACTGGAGTGCGGCTGAATGATGGCAGGACGTGGATCGTGCGGTCGAGCAAGGTATTGGAGGACGGGAAAATCCGGACGGTGTACGGAAGGGTATGCCCATGAAATGCAAAAAGCCACTGAAAAGTGGCTTGGGTCATTCAGGAAAGGATGACGGGTTATAAAAAAACGACCCGCCGATTTGAGCATTATCAAGAGGCTTGGCAGGTTCTACTGGTGCAAAGATAACGGAAATAGTTGGAATGACAAAGATATGTTGAATTTAGGTCTTACTGATGCCTAAATTTGAAGTATAAACAAAAGGTGCATCAATGATGCACCTTTTGTTCTAATATATTAATTCCTTTATAATGTTAAAGTACATTTGTCGGAAGAATATTAGTTCTGTCTAATTTCTTTCTAAAGAATGTTTTTTGAATAGACGATAATACGCTATGTTCAATCACATCCTTATGCAAAGTAAAGAATTTATCAGAAGCACTAATACACTCTTGTGTAGCTTTACATTTTCTCAAAGAATTATTCAATAGACTAACTCCCATGAGCTTAGTTTTGAAAAATCTATTTTTTAATCCGTTACGGTATAGAAAATCAAAATAAACTTCAGCATCGGCAACATTATATTTTGCCAATTCTGATTGGAGAGCAGTCCAATAGTAATCCGTCATTTCCAATGACAGAACTACTACTAAAAAACTTCGTTCTCCTAAAGAGATTATTTGATAATCTTTTGTCTTCATTTCTTTACCAATTAGTACATAAGTCATTTATAATAACAAGTCCATCCTTTATTATGTTCACCGCTTCATCATAATATAAGGTTCTGCTTGTTTCTAAGTTCCTGCGATCAATATGGAAAGTTGTATGCCGATTCTTGTTATAAAAGTCATACGCCTTTTCCAATGCTCTTTTTAACGAGGGATTACCATTGTAAGTTCCCACATTCTCCAAAAAATGGTAGTTTCCATCTTTACCTCTCTCAAAATATGTACCATAATCTTTAAAATCCGGTGCGTCTTCCAAGAGTCTTTTGCTAATCAAGCCATCCAAAGCCTTCATTATACCGAATGTATAACACCCGTAATCATCAACCACAACACCGGAGTTAGCAAGAGCAATAGATGTTTTCAGAAAATCTTCAAGAATACTTCCTTCAATGTTTTCAGTTTTCGTTGAAATGCTTATTCAAATCTTTTTCTATCACACATCCTACTAAAGGTTGAATAGCCAAGAAGTCTTCCATTACTTCGGTTGGAACAGAAGATATTGTCTCCATTATTTCTGTAATAAGCTCAATATAAAAAGCTGTTACAGCTCCCTGTAAAAATAAAGTCCCATTATTATAAAAAATAATAGATACCTTGGCATCATATTTCCCCTTTAAATGATATTGGTTCCTGATAGCAGGATTGTTATCTGTATTGACCGTAGTTATTTCGATTTCATCACTTTCCGATAATACATCTATAAAAGCATCAAAATCTTCTTCACTTATTCCTTTTGCCGTAAAGCTTTTCTTATCAGGGCAAGGAATTGAAGTATTTTGAAGGATAACGTTCCAACATTCTTCACATATTCCTTTTAAATGTGCTTTTCCTTGCGTACTATAAGAAACTTGCCCGCCATTAATAAAACAGTTTAAGATACCAGTTTCCTTATTATGAGTTATTGCTATTTTTTTTAATTTACCTTCTTGGCAATCTGTTATTTTGATTGAATATGAAGGTTTTGTCGCTATAAAATCAATAGCAACCTGATCTATGTTTTCAACAGATAATGAGTGCTTTTTAGCCATTGTCGTCCTATTTTCGGGTACAAAAATACAATATTTTCGAATATATGTCCACAAATTCAAGCATTTAACCCTTTTTGAGCTGTAAAAAGGCTGTTTAAAGGGAAATGGAACGCTTCATATTATGAACAGAATAGGTTCGAAATCCTTTCGAGTATTTGCCAGTCGGTTATGGGAAAGACAAATCCGCCTTCTTATATAATCGGCTGGCAAAGATAGTGAATATTGCCGGGATTACGGGTACAAGACCTTGAAATCCCGTGGGCTGCCGCTGTCTGTCAAGCCGTCCTGCCGGAGCCGCCGGAGGGTCTCGGCTGCCGATCCGCTGCCGAAGTTGCGGACACAGTACAGGCGGGAGAAGCGGAAGCGGCGGAGGTGGACGAGCAGGTGCTCCACGGTGAAGACGCCCAGCTCCCGGCACGCCCGGACGATGCGCTGCGACAAGCCGAAGGTGTCGAGTGGGGTGTCGAGCAGGCGGCGGACGCTGCCGGTCTGCCGGGCTTGCCCCGCTGCTGTGCCACGTCCTCGTAGATGGTGGCGACCCGGTTGCGGCTAAACAGGGTGGCAAGGGATGCGCCGTCGATCATCAGGATGCCGTCGAAACGGGCATAGGCGATGTGGTTGCCGTTCATCCAGAGGGTGATGCGCAGCTCGTCCGTGCCGCAGAGCCGGGCGGCTTCCGCCACGGTGATCCAACCGATGCCGTTCATCGCCTGCGCTCCTTTCCTTTGGACTTGTCCGTGCGAGGCGGGAACCCGTACACGGTGCGGAAGTCCTTGTCGAAGGTGAGGTACGCATCGAAGGGCTTGCCCTCCCTGCTCCTGAAGCCTTTGATAAGGGATGTTTTGCCTTTGGTTACAAGGTCGGTAATCTGGCTGTCGGTGAGCTGTTTCTCCCCCTTGCCACGGAAGACGGTAAGCCACAATCGACGTTGCTGCACTTGGCGACCTTCGGGTAAAGGAGGATGCGACCGGAACGGCACTTGGGGCACGGGATATGTCCGCCGTCCGCCACCGATACCTGCACTTGCAGGAGTTCTTCGGTAATCTGGGCGGCATAGATCTCGATGCCTTTGCGGAAGGTGTCGGGATTCATCTCCCCGCTCTCGATCTTGGCGAGGGCGGTCTCCCACTGCCCGGTCATCTCGACATCGGCGATGCGCTTGTCCTTCACTATCTGATACACGGCAAGCCCCTTGTCGGTCGGCACGAGGCTCTTCTTCTCCCGGCGCACGTAGTTACGGGCAAAGAGGGTCTCGATGATGGAGGCACGGGTGGCGGGCGTGCCGATGCCGTTCCCTTTCAGGCTGTCCCGCAGCTCGTCGTCCTGCAACTCCCTGCCGCAATGCTCCATCGCCGAAAGGAGGCTGCTCTCGGTGTGCAGGGGACGGGGCTTGGTCTGTTTCTCCACGCACTCCGCCGATTGCAGGGGGAAAGACTCGCCGGGCTGCAAGGGCGGCAAAGCGGCTGTTCCCTCGTCGTCCTCGTCCCGCTCGCCACGCACGGCACGCCATCCGGCAGACCTGACGACCGTTCCCTTGGCGGTGAACACGCTGTTCCCCGCCGTGAAGGAGACGGTGGTAACGTCCTTGAGGCAACGGGCGGAGAAGGCTTCGAGCAGGCGGGCGGCTACCATGTCGTACACCGTGCGCTCGTCGGCGGACAGCTCGCCGGGCAGACACTCGGTGATGATGAGCGCATGGTGGTCGGTAACTTTCCCCGCATCCAGCTGCGGCGGTTGAGCGAAGCCCCTTTCAGGCGGCGGCATGGGCGGCGAAAGCCGGGTACCGCTCCAGCAGGGCGATGCGGTCGGGTATCTCGTCGAACACATCGTCCGAGAGGTAGCGGGAGCCGGTACGGGGGTAGCTCAGCACCTTCTTCTCGTAAAGCGACTGGGCGACGGAGAGGGTCTTGTCCGCCGAGAAGCCGTACCTGCCGTTCGCCTCTTTCTGCAAGGAGGTCAGGTCATAGAGCAAGGGAGGCTCTTGGCTCACCTCCCTGCGCTGCACGTCGGCAACCTCCACCATTCCCGTTGCGGTAACAGCAGCGAGGGCGGCGTTTGCCGCCGGAAGGGTTTCGTAACGCAATTCGGAGATGGCGGCGAAGGGCGTGCCGTCCTTTTCCGCCGTAACCTTCAGCCGGTAATAGGTCTGCGGGGTGAAATCCCTGTTCTCCAGATAACGGGAGCAGATCATCATCAAGGTGGGCGTCTGCACCCTTCCGAGGGAGTAGATGCCCTGCCCGGCGGCGATGGAAAGTGCTTGAGTCGCATTCAATCCAATCTCCCAGTCGGCGATGGCACGGGCTTCGGCGGCACGGTAGAGGTTGTCGTAGTCGCTGCCGGGTCTGAGGTTGTCCAGCCCTTCCCGGATGGCACGGTCGGTCAGCGAGGAGATCCAGAGGCGCAGGCAGGGCTTGCGGCAGCCAAGGTAATTGTAGATGTACCGATGAATGGCTTCGCCCTCACGCCCGGCATCGGTCGCCACGACGATACGGTCGGAACGGTCGAAAACCTCTTTGATGACCTTCAACTGTTTGAGCACGCCGGGGTCGGGCTTGTACTCCTTGCCCTCCCGTATCTGGCGGGGGATGTACTTGACTCCTGCGGCAGAATGGCAGGTTCTCACGCCGGAAGCCCGTGTAGCCGTATGCTTCGGGCATGGCGAGCTGGACGAGATGGCCGAACGCCCAGGTAACGAGGTAGCCGTTACCTGAGAGGTAGCCATCGTGCCGCTCCCGGACATTCAACACGTTTGCTATATCCTTCGCTACGGAAGGCTTTTCAGCGATGACTGCTGTAATCATATTTCTTTAAAATTTAACGGTTTGACAAAAGTTATCCCGCCGCTCGGACGGGATAACCGGTAATTCATTTACAGAATGGCGGGGAAATCAGCGGCGGACACCCCGGCTGCGCTTGGGCTTGTCGGGCTGTTCCTGCTTCTGTGCCTGTTTCCGGTCCTCTTTCTGCTCCTGCCTGCGCTCCTGCTGCTGTTTCTGCTCCCCGGTGGGTCGCTGCTGTGCGGATTGCAGGGCTTCTTTCAGGTTGCGGGTCGTCTCGACGGTCTTGCCCTCGGAATTGACCGCCACCTGCACCTCGTTCTCCACGGCGGGCTTGACACGCCCCTCTTCGAGCGCCGCCTTGTAGTCCTTGGGGAACATGAAGGCGGGCTTCTCGCCGGGCTTCCATGTGATGTAGCTTGGTAGGCTTTTCCTTTCTTGTCCACCAAGCCGGAAACCTTGACCGTTCCCCCGGCTTCGAGTTCGAGGCGGGACTTCTCGGTAAGCTCCTGCTTGCGGAAAGTCTTCGGCACCTCCTGATTGGCGGTCTGTTTCAGGTTCGCCTTGTACGCATCCATCGCCAGCCTGCCCCGGTCGCCGAAGAGAAATTCGAGCTGCATCTTGCTGCGCTGAACTGCACGGGAGCCGGGTAAATCTTGGGCTGCTCCCCCTCCTTGCTCTGGAAAGGAACCGGCAGACCACCGCCTCGCCCTGTTTGAGCCGGGCTATCTCGTCCGGGGTGAAGGTATGCCCGTTCTTCTCCGCCGGGATATTGACCTTGGAGAGCGGGAAGGCGACCAGCTCGTTGGTCTTGAGGTTGCGGCTGACAAGGGCTTCGACCTGTTCGCCCGCCCGGTTGGTGACGGTCGCCGGGTGTCCCATGTTGCCCGTCTGCCGGAGCACCTGCTTGTCGGAGTCGGTGATGTCGTAGCCGAAGAACTGCTTCTGCATCTTCTCCGGGTCGAGGATGCCGTGGCTGCACACGGTCAGCCTGCCGTCCGTGCCGGGCTTGAGCGAGAGCTGGCTGTCGTTGCTGTGCGAGATGCCGTCGAAGTGGAAATGCACCCGGACGGTCTTGTCGGTCTGGAAGCCCCGGAGCATCTGGTCGAGCATCCCGTTGCCCTCGATCTGCTCCCGCTGCACGCCGAGTGCGGCGAGGCTGTTCCAGTCGATGTCCTCCGGGCGGTACTTGTACTGCGGGTTCTGTTCGGTCTGCCCGGCGGACTGCTGCGGCGCACCCTCCGGCTGTTGCTGCTGCCCGGCTTGGGTCTGCTGCTGCGCCTGCACGGGCGGCTGCACCTCGTACTGCGCAACGAGCGGCTCGCCCGTCTTGACGGACTGGCTCTCCCGCTGCCGGAAATCGGCGGCTACCCGTTGCACCTCCTCTTCCGGCACACGGAAGAAGTGGAAGCGGGTCGGGTCTTTCAACTGGTTCCAGAGGTTGGAAAAGAAATTCGAAAACATATCGCCGTGGCGATCCACCGCAGGAGGTCGTTGTTGTCCTCCAAGGGGTTCTTGGTCTGTAACTCGCCGTCCTTTACTCCGCTGACGGCTTGGAGCGTGCCTTTCTCGTCCATGACGAGCAGGATGTCCATCAACTGCTGGCTGCTGTCCGGTCGTTCGTCCATAATCTAATGTTTTTAAATGGTGAATACTATTGGTTCTCAAGTGAAACCGGGCGTAAATATAGAGGGAGAAACACGGGGAACGTGCAAGTCCGGGGCGGGCTGTCCGCACTTGTCGTCCGGTTCGCAGGTTTGTCGCAGCCCTTTCCTGTGAAAAATACCAAAAAATCATGCCCAGCACGCATTTTTCTCCTCCGGAAAACGGCGATAATTCGTTGTTTTCTCTATATTTGTAAAATATGGGTAATGAGGGACACGGTCTGTCATTGCCACCCATGCGATGCGTATGAAAGTCTATCAGAGCAAACCGAGAATAACGCTTTCACCTGCCATCCGTGACGGGCAGAAATACGTGGAAGTGGAGTTCGACGAGGACGATGCCATCCGGCTGTCGCTGTCGAAAGAGAAGGGCGTGCGGTTCGAGGGGGACAGAGCCTACCTGCCGGAAGAAGGGTTCGACCTGTCCGGCTTTTTCGACCGCCATGTGGAAACGGCGTATATTGACTACTCCGCCCTGAAAAACACCCAGCCCAAGAAAAACGGGAAAACCAGCCCCGCCATCCCGCCCGGCTATCGCCGAGACGCTGCGGCAACTGCGGTACAGCGAGCATACCGTCCGTGCGTACACCGCCTATTTCAAGGAGTTCCAGCAATACTTTGCGGGAAGAAACCTCCGCTACATCCGACCGGAAGAAATCAACGCCTACATCGTGCACCTGATTGACACACGGGGGATCTCGTCGTGCCAACAGAACTTGCGCATCAACTCGATCAAGTTTTATTTCGAGAAAGTGCTGGGATTGGAACGGAAATGTTACGAGGTAAAGCGAGCCAAACGGGAACGGACGCTGCCCGACGTGCTGAGCAAGGAGGAGATAAAATCCATCCTTGACGCAACCGGTCCGGACATCCGGCTGTTCTGCATGTTCTCGCTGCTCTACTCCGCCGGGTTGAGAATCAGCGAGCTGCTGGACTTGAAGCCCCACGACATTAACGTGAGCCGTTCGCTGATACGGGTACGGCAGGGCAAAGGGAGGAAAGACCGCTACACGCTGCTGTCGAAGCCCCTTGTCAGGAAACTGACCGAGTACACCAAGCTGTACAAGCCGCAGGAATGGCTCTTCGAGCGGTACAAGGGCGAGCCGTTTACGGAGAGCATCGTGTCGAAGAAGCTGAAAGAGGCGGCGAAGGAAGCCGGAATCACCAAGCGGGTGTACCCCCACCTGTTGCGGCACTCGTTCGCCACGCATCTGATCGAACAAGGCACGGACTTGAAAATCGTGAAAGAGCTGTTGGGACATAACCAACTGAAAACGACGGAAATGTACGTGCATATAGCCGACACTTTCAAGAGCAGCATCCGCACTCCATTGGATGATATTCTTGAAAGTGATAATGAGATAGTTAAATAAGAAAATAACAGCGAAAACCGCTGATAATTACATGTTCAAGGCCTTGAAGTTACTATTAGACTGTATAATAGGTAGTTGCAAACAGGAAAGATGATAGATTTACTCGACATATCGGCACAATCGGAAGGCTGCGGCACTGAAAAAAGTACCGCTTGGCAGACTATTTCAACCGTTGGTGGGATGAGTACGCCAAGCATCCGACAGAGTATATCACCCCGGAACAGTATAAGGCTGCAAATGCCATAAGGGTATGCCGCACCGCCGCTTTGGGGATAGATACTTATGCCTGCCCTGAATGTGGTGAAGTCCGGGAAATCTACCATAGCTGCAAGAACCGTTTCTGCCCCACGTGCGGATGGCGTGACACGCTCAAATGGGCTGCACGCATGAAAGACAACGCTGTTGCGTGTCCCCTCACCGGCCACGTGGTGATGACC
>ENA-OQBJ01000762-OQBJ01000762.1-human-gut-metagenome-genome-assembly--contig:-NODE-762-length-15507-cov-2.771066_pt1 | contig 15507 bp, 19 predicted proteins | sample MGYA00242743_ERZ504545 | MGnify/ENA primary metagenome ERZ504545 (study PRJEB26092, sample SAMD00036252) | human gut metagenome | host: Homo sapiens | study: EMG produced TPA metagenomics assembly of...
TCTTGATATAATCTACAATCAGATCTACGGTTGTGAATGCCAGTCCTACATACGTATCGGCTGCGCCGTAGTAGATCGCGATCTTTCCGGTCTCTGCATCGTGAATGGTTGCGCACGGGAAGGTTACGTTCGGAACGAAGCCTCTCTCCTCATACCACTCTTCCGGTGTCAGAAGGAAGTTCTGGCAGCGGTATTTTACGATGGACGGATTCTCTTTGTCGAGGATTGCGCCGCCGATGCTGTATACATAGCCATTGCAGGTGCCGCTTACACCGTGGTAGAACAGCAGCCATCCTTCGTTGGTCTCAATCGGAGCTGCGCCGCCGCCGATCTTTAAGGACTCCCACCACTCCGGGCTCTTGCTCATGACGTGGCGGTGTTTGCCCCAGTACAGCATATCCGGGCTCTCGGACAGGAAGATGTCACCGAACGGTGTGTGGCCGCTGTCGCTTGGACGGGACAGCATCACGAAGTTACCGTTGATTTTTCTCGGGAAGAGAACGGCATTTCTGTTGAATGGAAGGAATGGATTCTCCACACGTACGAAGGTTTCAAAATCTTTTGTTTTTGCCATTCCGATGGCTGCACCGTAGAAGTCCTGGCACCAGATGATGTAGTAGGTATCTTCTACTTTTACAAGACGCGGGTCATATGCGTAAACCGGCATGAACGGTTTGCCTTCTTCGTCAACGAACTGGATTTTGTTCTCATCGAAATTCCAGTGGATCGCATCTTTGCTTCTTCCAAGGTAGATGTACGGGATTCCGTTTGTCTGCTCACCACGGAATACTCCGATGAACTCGTCGCCGTACGGCATAACGGCGCTGTTGAAGATTCTTGCTACTTCCTTCACCGGATTTCTTCCGATGATCGGATTCTCGCTGTATCTCCATACCGGTGCACCGGAAAACTCAGCCGGGCCTTCCTGCATGGCATATTTTTGACAGCATCTCCAATAATTTTAACTTCTCTCATTTTTTGAAACCTCCATGAAAAATATTGTTTGTTTATGAGTTGTACTTTGTTTTTTTAAGTTTCTGTTAGTGGACAGAATCTTGTTTTTTAATTCTTTTTTCTCCGAACCGCCGTGTTTTATCACCCTCACGCCCAGTCCTTTAGCTTAATTTTAACATAGATGATTAATTTTTCAACTGGAAATTACTTAAAAAATAAGTTCCGTTAGATACTGTCAATTTTTAAGTGACTTTGTTGTGTAATATGTACAAAAACGGGGCATTTCAAAATGCCCCGTTTCTTAATTTATAATTCAGTTATAAAAATCAAAGCTTTACGCTCTCTTTCGGCACCAGCTGCCCGGATACAATTTCCATATTTTTGCCAGATGCCGCGCCGCGGATCTGCTTCAGCGCTTTTTCGAGCGCTACTTTTACCATCGCCTTCGTATTGATCTCATACGAAGTGATCTTGAGATCCGGGAAACCCGGATACAGGTAATTGTCGAAGCCGACAATGGAAACATCCTCCGGCACGGAGATGCCGCGTTTTTCCAGCTCGAGCATCAGAAGGCCGGCGGTCAGGTCGCAGTTGCAGACGAACGCTTCCGGCATCTGTTCCGGGAGATGAATTTCGATCTGGCCCCGCTCATCACGGTCCTCCAGAATCCATTCCGCCGGTGTCACATCGCGGTGTTCCAGAACAGCCTTGGAAAAACCGCAGTACCGATCCATGATACTGCTGGAAAAATGAATCGAACCGACAAAAGCCAGCTTGGTCAGGCCATGCTCATACAGGTATTCCGTCATCAGATACATTCCGTGAAAGTTATCTGCGATCACGGCATCTTTTGCCAGCTCATTGTCGTAGAAATCCAGAAATACGATCGGAAGATCCACGTTTTTCTTCAGATAGTGGATGTAATCGCGGCTCGTGTCTCCCATAAGGATCAGCGCATCGACGGTCTGCTCCTTGGCGATGCACGGCACGATCATCTCATCTTCCATCTCCTGTTTCAGGATCTCCACGGTCACCATACAGCTCTTTTCCGTCGCCGCCAGTGCCATCTCCTGATACATTTTCCAGTAAAATGTCGTATACTCTGCCAGATACCGTTCCGGAATCACCACTCCGATGCAGCGCAGACTTTTTCCCTGTGTATTTCTCGCTCCGCTTCCCGGCTGGCGGTACCCCCATTTCCTTTGCAATTTCCAGAATCCGGGCGCGCATCTCATCGCTGACCCCTTTCTGTCCTGTAATCGCGTTATGCACGGTGACGGCGCTGACGCCCGCCACCTTTGCAATATCTGCCAATCTTACTTTTGCCATATCCGTTGCTCCTTAGTCTACTGCAACAAAGTGATACAGTCTGCTGACGAAATCACCCCAGAAATCTTTCATCCGGAAACCGGCATTCATCAGCATCTCGCCGCTGTAAACCTCATCGGTTCCCTCCAGACGATATTTTTTCGCCGGATCAAAGCCGCGCAGGCGAACCTTGCGGGACGGCATATTTGCCTGTGCCAGCACCTGTACGTAGGTCACAAGCACTTCGCTTTTATCCTCCGATGCTACTGCCCAGCAGTCGGATCTGTGGTTTTCACGGCTGGAAAGAATACGGTAATACTCTCCCTCGCGGATGAGTTCATGATATTTGTGATACATTGCGGTCTGCTCCGGAATCAGCTTTCTCTCTTCTTCCGGCAGTTTTGTGATATCAAGCTCATAGCCGAACGTTCCGGCCAGTGCCACATGGCCTCTCGTTGTAAACGGAGTTACACGGCCAACCGTATGGTTCGGGCATACGCTGACGTGTGCACCCATTGAGCAGAGCGGGTAAATGAGGGCTGTTCCCTCCTGGATTTCCAGACGCTCAATCGCATCGGTGTCGTCGGAGCACCAGATCTGCGGGCTGTAGTAAAGCATTCCAGGATCGAAACGTGCACCGCCGCCGGAGCAGTTCTCCAGAAGCAGATCCGGGAACTCCTGTACCAGACGCTCCTGCATCGCATACATACCGAGCACGTAGCGGTGGAACAGCTCCTGCTGGGAATCTTTGTCCAGGTAGGTGCTTCCCAGGTCGCTTAACTGACGGTTCATATCCCATTTCACGTATTTGATGTTTGCACTGCGCAGGATTTTTGCCACACATTCATACGCATAATCCTGCACTTCCGGGCGGGAGAGATCCAGCACGTACTGGCAGCGGATCTCAGTCGCTTCTCTTCCCGGAATCTGAATCGCCCATTCCGGGTGCTCTCTGTAGAGATCAGAGTCCGGGGAGATCATCTCCGGCTCGAACCAGATACCGAATGCAAGACCGATTTCATTCACTTTGTCAACCAGATTTTTCAGGCCGCCTTTGATCTTCTCTTCGTTGACAACCCAGTCACCGAGGAAGAATCGTCTTTATTTCGTTTTCCGAACCAGCCGTCATCCATAACAAGCATCTCGATGCCGTCTTTTTTTGCCTCTCTTGCGATATCGAGGAGTTTATCGGTATCAAAATCAAAGTAAGTTGCTTCCCAGTTGTTAATCAGAATCGGGCGTTTTTTGTGGTTGTACGGGCTGCGGATCATATGTCTGCGATAAAATGCATGGTAGGAACGCGTCATTTTGCCAAGTCCCTCGGCAGAGTAGACCATAACAACCTCCGGCGCCTGGAATTCATCGCCGGCTTTTAAATTCCAGCAGAACTCCTCCTGGTTGATACCCATGACCATACGAACGGTATCAAACTGGCATCTTTCCACCTGTCCGATAAAGTTGCCGGAATATACGAAGTGCATTGCGTAAACCTCGCCGCGCTCCTGATCCGTCCCCGGTGTCACCAGGGCCACAAACGGGTGCTCCTGATGGCTGGACTCTCCTTTTCCGGAGGAAACGAGCTGTTTTCCGTAACGGAGCGCACCCTGCTGGATGTGGCGTTCTCTTCCCCAGGATCCATGAAGAGAAAGCATCTCAAAGTCTTCGTTGTCCATATCGAGGCAGGCACTGTAGATTTTCTCTACCTTCAGCGCTTCACTGCCTTCATTTTTCACGCGGACACTTCGGGTGATAACGTTTTCTTTTGTAAAAACAGAGTAGGAAAGGACAACAACAAGATCAAGAACAGGATCTTTGCAGGTGATTTCCAGAGTTTCTACTTCGTCCTCGGTTCCAAAAGAAGCCGGAAGACCGGTCAGCGGGCGTTTTCCTTTGAAAATTTCATAGGAATCAAAGAAAATCTCACATCCCATACGGCCCTGTGCATTTCTTATATTCAGACAGCTCTCACGGTAATCGCGACTCCTCCGGTCGGGTATTCCATTGGAAAACGGTCGAGGAACGAAGATTTCTCTCTCTTATTGACGGACGGGGTGAACGGCGGCTCATCCATGCGGAGCGGATACAGATCCGGCTCTCCGTGCAGAAGGGATCCGTAGTAAACATGTCCGACGTAGCTTCCGGGCTCAGGCCGATCACATACGTCGTATTCTCTGTATTTAACTGAAAAAGCTTTTTCTCATCATAATATAAAATCGCCATTTTCTTCTCCTTATTTCAGGTAAGCTTGATCCGCCGGGCCGATTTTTGTACAAAAAGACCTCACCCGCCGGGCTGAGGCCTTTTTTTTGTTTCTATATCACACAGCGTTTAAGCAGTTACCATTGCATTTTTTAATTTTTCCAGTTTCTCGGCTGCATCTTCAAGGGATGTGCCTTTTACGCCGAAATAGAATTTGATCTTCGGCTCAGTACCGGATGGGCGCACACAGCACCATGCGTTGTTTTCCAGCTCATAGTAAAGAACGTTGGAGGACGGAAGTCCGGTCGCGCTCTTCTCTCCGCTTACGAGATCCTGGCGTACATCTGCTTTGTAATCGCGTACGGCAAGAACCTGGAAACCGCCCAGCTCTTTTGGCGGGTTCTCACGGAAGTTGGTCATCATGGTCTGGATCTCTTTTGCACCGTCGATACCTTTTAAGGTCATCGTTGCAAGACCCTCTTTGTAGTAGCCGTACTCCTCGTACATGTCCACCATGCATCCCACAGTGTTTTGCCCTGCTGTTTGTAGTATGCAGCAACCTCGCACAGCATCATAACTGCCACGCAGGCATCTTTATCTCTTGCATATGTTCCGCCAGGCAGCCATAGCTCTCTTCCAGACCAAATACATAATTGTGTGCACCGCTCTGCTCAAAAAATTTGATCTGCTCGCCGATGTATTTGAATCCGGTCAGAACCTCGATCAGTGCCACGTTATAAGCTTTTGCGATTGCTTTTGCCATATCGGTCGTAACAATCGTCTCAACGAGTGCCGGGTTCTCCGGCATGGTTCCGTTCTTGGTGCGCTCGCGCAGGATGTACTCTGCGATCAGCATACCGGACATATTTCCGGTGAAGCTTACGTATTCGCCGGTCTTGCTGTCTTTTGCGTAAACGCCGAGACGGTCTGCATCCGGGTCCGTTGCAAGGATAATGTCCGCATCTACTTCTTTTGCAAGCTTCAGCGCCAGTGTCCATGCTTTCTCGTCCTCCGGGTTCGGATAAGCAACGGTCGGGAAGTTTCCATCCGGCTCTTTCTGCTCTTTTACAACATAAACCTGGGTAAATCCAAGCTCGCGCAGTACGCGGCGCACCGGCACGTTTCCGGTTCCGTGAAGCGGCGTGTAAACGATCTTCATGTCTTTTGCAGCATCTTTGATGATTTCCGGGTGAATGCTCTGCTCTTTTAATTTTGCAACGTAACGGTCGTCAAAATCGGTTCCGATGACCTGGAACAGGCCTTCTGCTCTCGCATCATCCTCTGCCATCGTCTTAACCGCAGAAAACTCGGTTACTTTGGCAACCTCTGCGAGGATGTTTTTGTCGTGCGGCGGTGTAATCTGTGCGCCGTCCTCCCAGTATACTTTGTATCCGTTGTACTCTCTCGGGTTGTGGCTTGCGGTGATGACGATACCGGAAATGCAGCCGAATTCACGGACAGCAAAAGAAAGCTCCGGTGTCGGGCGCAGGGACTCGAACAGATACGTTTTGATTCCGTTTGCATTCAGGCAGAGTGCTGCTTCGCGTGCGAATTCCGGAGACATTCTTCTGGAATCGTGTGCGATGCTACGCCTTTTTTCCTGTCCGTTCTGGGAAATGATGTAGTTGGCAAGGCCCTGGGTTGCCTGGCGTACGGTGTAGATGTTCATGCGGTTGGTACCCGCTCCGATGACACCGCGGAGTCCGCCGGTACCGAACTCAAGCTGACGGTAGAAACGGTCTTCGATTTCTGCCTCATTTCCTTCGAGTGCTTTCAGCTCTTCTCTGGATGCCTCATCAAAATATGGATCATTGCACCATTTTCATATACTTCTCTGTAACTCATGTTTGTTATCCTCCCTGTCTGTTGTACTTTATTTAACTTAAGACAGCAGACTTTTTCTGGATTTAAGCTCGTTTCATCACAGCTTAAAGTTACCATTTGTTTAGTCTGCTGTCAACTTAAAAATTAATTTATTTTTTCTAATTCTCTTGGTTCCTGATAAAGCTCTTTTAGATCACTGAGAACCTGTACTTTTCCTTTGCGGTCTGCGGTGCTCCAGGCTTTTCGTCAGTTCCATGACAGCCTTCATATAGCAGGCATGATCCTCTCTTAACCGGCCATACCTTCCGCAGCGTTCCGCGCAGACGGTACATCATATTTTTCAGTGCTCCGTACGGATTTTCACTCTCCTCATCCGTCCAGAGTGCTTCGGTTAACTGTTCCAGTGTTACGATGTGGTTTTTGTTGCAGATCATATAAACCAGCAGCTTTGTGATCATCGGGGAATGAATCGCTTCCTCGTTGAGGCAGCGTGTTTCATCGTACATGCGGAATCTTCCAAGCAGCTGTACGCGAATCATAAAACATCGTCTCCTTCTAAGAACTCAAGCTCTTTTTCGATCTGAATTGCCGGCAGTGCACTGTATTTCAGATTCTTTGCCCAGCCTTTTTTCTCCTCGGAGAAGCGCTCGCTGATTCTCTTGTAGACGAGTTCGCATCCTCTCTGGCTGCCGCCCTGCAGCAGAATCACATACTGGGACGGGCTGTATTTTGCAAAGAAATCGGAATGACGCAGGCTGCGTTTCATTACCTCAAGCAGCTTTTCGGACATACGGTCAAGGCGCGGACCGCCTTTTGCCGGGTAACCTTTTCCGTCTGTAATGGTGCACAGCATCAGCACGGCATCTGTCCGTTCAGCTCGGACATACGGTAAACAAGTCGGTAGCAGTCACGGAATCCGGCGAGGGAACAGAAGAATGCTCCGCCCTTTTCTCCCGGGCTCTCCTGAAGATCTGCCTGTACCTCTTCGATCACGCGGTGTCTGCTGCCCATGCGGCTTCCCAGATAGCGGTACTGCTCCACCAGTTTCTCGCTCGGTGTAACGCCAAGCTCTTCAAAGTAATGTTTCGAGGTCTGCTCGTACAGTTTCATGGCCTCTTTGTATCTCTCCAGCCGATCAGCGCCTGCATCTGGACTGCCTGCCACTCGTCGAACGGATACAGTTCGGAAGCAACAGAAGTCAGTTTCTGCAGCTCATCGAACTCCTCGTTTTTCAGAAGATACTCACTTACTTCTTTCAGTGCATCGGAATATACTTTTTTCAGCTGCGCACGCTCCGCCTGTACCCACTCTTCCTCGCCGAAATCTGCAAGGAACTCTCCGGTGTACAGCTCCAGCGCTTCGATCATCTGATCCATGCGCGCTTTCTCGTCTGTCTCTTTTCCTGCTTCCAGGATCTTATTTTTGATATCAATCGCATCTACCTCGACCGGCATCGGGCTGGTCCAGTGGTAAACGCCTTTCTGTGTATAAATGTACTCAAACTGCGGAAGTCCTGCCTCAACAAGGCTTCTTTTCAGGCGATGTACGCCGACACGCAGGCCTGTTTGCCGCGTCCGCCACATCTTCTCTTCCGTACGTGCTCTCCAACAGTCTTCCTCTGGAAATTCCATTGTCCTTGTTATAGAGGAAAATCTGCAGAAGTCTCATCGATTTTGTTGCCATTGTTTTCCGGAAGGAAATCGGCTGGTCGCCGTACTCCAGGAAAAAACTTCCCATCATGTGTACTTTTAAAAGCGGTAACTGTTCTGTTTGGTTTTTCATTTCTTCGTTCATACTAACTCCTGTATTGCCTGTTGTGCTCTAATCTCTGTTGTCGGTTGCGCTGCGCTCCGCAATCGGCTGCGGTAACGGGCCGGCGGTTCCCTGTTCGTTCATTTCAAAAACAATTACGGACGCCGGATTTCTGTTTTCTATTTTACATCATTTTAATCAAAAATCCTACTATAAAATGTATAAAATATTAACTTTAACACCGAAAAATTCCTGCTTTTTCTTCTTTTGTCTTGTTATCTTTTTGTCAATCCCATCTCATCCGTAAATTGCCCGCATGATTTTAGCCATCAGCCGCCCTGCAGGCGCCGAGAGCACCAGTACTACAGCAAGAGATACCATGCCGCACCCGAGCAGTGCGCGGTTCACAAGTCCCCGTGCTGAGCAGAATCCGAGGCAGAATCCCTTCTTCCAGGGCCAGAACAGCTTTTCCGGTTTCCGGTTGAAAAAATCGAGCACCAGATGGGACAGAAAGCCCACGGCAAAATAAGCGGACGCATCCGGGTAGATGATGTCCACGCACGCCGTCAGCAATGCCAGCGCCGCAAATGAATGCATGAAGGAGCGGTGCGGCTGCTGTTTCCCATAGGCGCAGATCAGCAAAAATGCTGCCGTTCCGGCGAGGAGACGCAGCACGCTGCTGTCGCTTGTGAGGCGACGGTAAATTCCAAGATTCAGTTTATACTCCGCAAGAATTGTGAGCACCGCAACTGCAACTGTTGCCGTAATGATCTTATCGGCATCGCGGTGCGCCTGTGAAGTGCCGACATCAATGTCACTGATCAAACCGCCGATCGCGGCAGCCCCGGAACCGGCCACAAGCGCGGGAACCGTCTGCGGCTGTAAAACAGCAAGTGCCGCTGCTGTTCCAATAAAAAAATGTGTTCTTCCAAGCATTTGTCTGTTTTTTCCTTTCGTAAAATTTCCTTTATCATAGCACATTCCCGCCCTTTTATGCAACCATTTGTTCGATTCTTTTACGACCGTATGGTCCTATCAGGATTAAAAAAAGAACCTCCTGCGACCGTTCATCGCCGCAGGAGGTTCTCCTCTGTTTCTGCCTTTATTCCATACAATTTTCAGGTTATCTTATTTCACGTTTTTTCCCTTCATTGTATGAATTTTCATTTGGTATTTATCACTCATTTGAGTTATATCTTTATACTTCATATACCAATTCACCAGCAAGATACGTCCGGCACACCGGAATGTCTTTGATCGTGCTCTCATCCACCTCAAACGGATTCTGACCCAGTACGACGAAGTCTGCCATCATGCCTTCTGCGATCTGGCCTTTCACGTTCTCCTCGAAACTTGCCTCGGCGCTGCGGATCGTGTAACTGTCGAGTGCTTCCTGTACGGTGAATTTCTGATCCGGCAGGTACGGGCCGACGTGGTCGCGCAGCGTTGTTCTTGTGACAGCGCACTGCATGCAGGCGAGGGCATCCGGCAGCTCTACCGGGCAGTCGGTTCCGTTGCTGACGGAGACGCCGTTGTTCATCAGCGTCTTCCAGCTGTAGCTTGTGCTCGCAAGCTCTTTGCCGACGCGCTCCTCTACGATATGGTTATCGTAATCGAGGAAGATGCTCTGTGCGTAAACGTGAAGATGCATTTTCGCGATTTTTTCAAGCTGATCGGCTCTTGTGATCTGGCAGTGCACGATGCCGTGGCGGTGATCTTCTCTCGGGTTTTCAGCAAGGGCTTTTTCATAGGCACTTAACACGCGGTCGAGGCACGCATCACCGATCGTGTGAACTGCAGCCTGCATGCCGTGTGCATTGGCGTAGCCGATCATCTCATCCATGGTTTCCTGGGTGAATACCGGGATTCCGCAGGTAGACGGGTCGTCTGCGTATGGGCGACTGAGGAATGCTGTTCTCGCACCGAGTGCGCCGTCGCCGAGCATTTTCAGCGGTCCGATTTTAAAGCGGTCTGTGCCGATGCCGGTCACATTTCCAGCCTCAACGAAACCTTTTAAGGATTCCAGATCGGTAAAGTTGCTCTGCTCATAAACGCGGACGGTCAGCTCGCCGGACTCCTCGAGTTCTTTGTATGCTTCGTTGACGGTCTGCCATGGAACGGCGCGGTAAACGCAGTAATCATCACTCTGGCTGCTGGTGACGCCGTAGCTGTTCAGGGCTTTGCAGGCGCTGCGGATCATATCTTTGATTTCCTCTTTGCTCGGCACCGGAATACTGTCGTAAACCGGTTCCATTGCATTGTCGAAGAATCTTCCGTCCGGCTCACCGTTTTCCATACCGATCTCTCCGCCCTCCGGCTGCGGGGTATCTGCGGTGACGCCGAGGAGTTCCAGCGCTTTGCTGTTGACTACGAGGCAGTGGCCGCACGCTCTCGTCGCGCAGATCGGAACTTCGGTTGATACGCGGTCAAGATCGTAGCGGTTCGGCATGCGGTCCACGTCCGTGAAGTAATCCTGATTCCAGCCGCGGCCCATCAGCCATGCGCCGTCTTTTCGCGGATGCTCTTTCTGGAAGGTGTCGAGGCAGGCGAGCATATCTTCCAGGCTTTCAGTATGTGCGGCAAGCTGCGCTTTCAGCAGGGAGCTTCCGTAATTTAAAAGGTGCATATGGCTGTCGTTAAAACCGCTGCAGACGAATTTTCCGCCGAGGTCTACAACTTTGTCGCCGGCTGCTGCAAGGGCATCTGCCTCTGCGCTGCTTCCGGCGAAAACAAATTTGCCGTCTTCTACTGCAAACGCTTCGACAAGCGGCAGTTTTCCGGTGTAGACAGCTCCGTTTTTGTAAATTGTTTTCATATCATTATCCTCCTACTGTCATCTAAATTTGATTCTATTCTTTTCTTCCCATTTGCGCAATATACAAATTCAGACACGCTATTCTCTTGCGTGTCTGGATTCGCTTTTGAATATTTTTTATTTCGTTTTCTCTTCGTAGAACAGGCAGGCGTTCTTGTCTACCGTGCCCTGGCCGAAGTTTCTTGCTTTGTAGTCTTTCAGCAGTTTGAAATACTGGTTCGAGAGAATCAGGATCACTGCTACGTTGACGAAGGTCGGGATCGCAGATGTGATATCAACGACAGTCAGATAAAGCCCTGGTTGTTTGTCTTTACCAGATAGATCGTCCACAGTACGCCCGGCAGAGCGCGGACTGCGTAGAAGATTTTCATGACGATATCTTTCATCTTGCCTTCTTTTTTATACAGATGCTCCAGAATTGCCAGATAGTAGGTGAACCATCCGCCGGAAGTCGTTACAGTAAAAATGACCATGATGACTGCCAGAAGGATGCTTCCAAATTTGCCGAATCCGCTTGCAAATGCACTTAAAGCAAGTGTTCCGCCGTTCGTTCCGTCGGTCCAGTTTCCGCTTAAGATAACGGAAAGTGCGGTGATCGTACAGATAACCATGGTATCAAAGAATACCTCGAAAGATCCCCACAGACCCTGCTCTACCGGATGCGGTGTTTTTGCGGAAGCTGGATCATTGGAGAAGTACCCCATCCAGCCTCATTGGAGTATACGGAACGCGCCATACCCACACGGATAATCTCGCTGACTGCGCAGCCGGCAAAACCGCCGATCGCTGCTGTTCCGGTAAATGCGTTTGTTACGATGGCTGCAAATACGCCAGGAACGCGGTTGATGTTGATGATGATCATGCCAATTCCCATCAAGATATAAAGAACGCTCATAAATGGAACGAGCTTGCTGAACAGACTTGCGATTTTCTTCGTACCGCCGCTTGTAACGACATAGGTCAGAATGCAGAGCAGAACGCCCATCACGATAACGCCTTCTACTTTGAAGCTTCCAAGATTGATATTCTCAATACCGAACGCACCGGCTACGACCTGAGATGCGGTCAGGTTGGAAGAGGTTACGAAGAAGGTGGAGAAAATACCGATGCCGAAGATGAGCGCCGGGATCAGCCACAGCTTGCCCCAGTGGCGCTCCTCGCCAAGTCCGCACTCCATGTAGTAAGTCGGACCGCCGTAGTACTCACCTTTTTCGTTGGTGTGACGGTAGTAGCAGCCGAGGGTAACCTCAACCTGTTTTAATATCATACCAAGCAGAGACGAAAGCCACATCCACATAATGGCTCCCGGGCCGCCTGCTGCAACTGCAGTTGCAACACCGGCGATATTACCGAATCCTACGGTACCGCCGATAGCGGTCGAAATCGCCTCAAACGAGGAAAGCATACCCTTTCCTTCACTTGCTTTGTCTTCTTTCTGGAACAGTTTTCCGCCGGTTCTCTTCATAATCCAGCCAAAGTGACGAAACTGGAAAAATCCAGAACGAACGGTAAAGTACAGACCGGTCAGAATCATCAGCGCGATCAGCGGCACGCCCCAAAGGACACCGTCCAGCCAGTTAAGAAATGCTATCATGTCAAAATCCTCCCTTTTTTCTTTTCCGGCAACAGTTTTCTTCAGACGTATCCTGTAACACCCGTTTCGTCTTTCGTTCTCCAACCAAACAGATTTCCACCCCTGGAACCTTTTGTCACGGTTCCAACTGCAGTACAATAAAAAGAGCAGCGGTCTTCACCACTGCTCCATTAAATCTACGTTCATGAAGCAATAGCTCCTCCACCAGTACGGTGAGAGTGCACAGCCTGTTCGACTGTACCCCAACGCAGACAGTTTTTCGGGAACTGCCCCGTTTCGGCGAATGCTCCTTTCCCTGCCCGTCCCAGACCCCGTTGTCTCAGGACAGCTACTCTTAGCCTTCGCGCCTCTATTGCCGAATATGTATATTGACAGGTATTATCATATGTTTCTTTTCGCTACTTGTCAATCGTTTTTTCGACATTATTTTACAAAAATTTTATATTTTCGAAATTTGTCCTGATTTATTTGACTTTCTTGTCTCCCTCTGACGGCTTCAGCTGGTTGAACTTCCACAGACGCTCCATATAGCCGGACTGCTCTTTGGCCAGCTCTTCCACATTCGGGTTGTAAATGATTCCTTTTACCATTCATTCTCTGTCTGTCATACTGTCCTCCTGTCTGCTGTAGGATCTAAATAAGTATCCCTTCCAGATGATCCATCTCATGCTGGCAGATCTGGGCTGCCAGCCGGTGAATTTTTGGCGTTGTTTTTTCCAATTCCAGTCGTAGTATTCGATTTCGATGTTCTGGTACCGCTTTGTTTTCCGCACGCCTGGCAGGGAGAGGCAACCTTCTTCTGTTTCGTAGGGGCCGCTTTTGCGGACGATCACCGGGTTGAACATGATGATGTCGCGGAATCCGGCGTTTACGATGATGATGCGTTTTTTCACGCCGATCATATTTGCCGCCATGCCGACGCATGCCTCGCGGTTTGCTGCCAGTGTGTCCTGCAGATCTCTTCCCACCTGCAGATCTTCCTCTGTCGCCGGGATGGATTTCTGTCCGAGGAAGAGAACGTCTCTCATAATTGGTTTTACCATTTGTGTTTCCTTTCTCTTTCGGCCTTAAAGGCCGAAATCGTTTAATTTTCTATTTGAATCCGCATATCGCACGATGTGCATCCGATCACGGTTTTTCCGCCTTCCTGCTCCAGTCGTTCTACTTTTCCGCCGCAGAACGGGCAGATCCAGTCGATCTGTTTTCCGGCTTTGACAACCTGCATCATGTTGACGAATTTTGTCGTATCTACATTTTTCGAATTGCAATTCTGCGTCCAATCACCGGAGAGTACTTTTCGCAATTCGCCGTTTTCATTCAGAATAACGGTGTCGCCCTCCTCGATGTTCCAGTCATACAGCATCTGATCCTCCTGGCGGATGCGCGATTCTGTTCCGTTTTCATCTTTCAAAACAACAACTGCCATGACAGGCTCGTCGGCACCGCGCTCCTCACAGCCGAAATCAAGGTCTTCCTCAATTCGCATTACCTGATATTTCATAAAAACGCCCTTTCGTCAAATATAATTCATGCTTTTTTGTATTCCACACGGTTTTTGCTGTTACAAAACTTTTTTATTCCTGAATCGTAAAAATCACAACCCGCTCCCGGCTGTCCCCGCCCGGAAACAGATCCATACAGTCGATCTCATCGAGAAATTCCAGTTCCGGCACCGTCATCAGATACGAGATATAAGCATCCGACGGGTAATAGAAAAACAGCTGGATCTCCCGCGGATTTTCGTAGTACGATTCCAGCAGTCTTGCCATCGCTTTTCTTAAGATTTCAAGCGAAAACGGGTTAAAAAAATACACCCGGTCCACTTCCACAGGAACGGGAAAATTTTCGGCGCTCTCCAGCACAAACTCCGTCCGCGCACCAGAGGCCGCCGCCTTTTTGTTTTCCATTGCCTTCGCATAAATCCGGTCATCATACTCCACACCGATGGACCGGCACCGGGTCTGCGCCGATAAGAAGAAATCCACGCGGCCCTTTCCGCATCCGTAATCGAGCAGCGTATTTCCCTTTCGGATCATCCCTGTGTTTGCCATCCGCTCCAGCGCGCAGTATGGGGTCGGCTCATACGGATACCGGTACAGATCCGACCGGCTGTCGTCCCGCCCCATTGTGTGGATCTGAAGCAATCTGTCCCAGCGGTTCTCGTTTTTATCTTCTCTCATCGCCCGTCTCCCGATACTGATACTGTTCAAATAATTCCAGATATTCTTTCTCCACTGCAGCAAACGGCCGCACCGTGTAGTCCAGCGTGATGTGAAGTTTCGGCGCATCCCCCGCCTGCGGTTCCTCCAGCAGATTTGTCAGATCGTACCACAGCAGATCATTGTCGATCTGTTTCATCATCCGCTGCTCCTCCGCCGTCAGATCACTGCCAAGATATTTCTCATAAATCACCGAAAGCAGATGGTCCTCGATCTCGCGGTACCGCGGCATTTCCTGTTTTAATGGCCGCGGCACGTCCGACATGTAACACTCGCTCGCGTCATGCAGAAGGCACGCCAGCACCAGCCGCCGGGAATAGCCGCGCGCGGCCGCCTCTTTCGCACAGCAGATGCAGTGCTCTCCCACTGACCAGAACGTCGTCACATGGCCGTTTCCGCGGCAGATCATCGGCAGCGCATGCGCAAAATCCTCCACACAGAGCAGTTCCGGAGCGGGATGCACAGGGTCAAAATGTTTTCTTGTATACGTTGTTATTGTGCTCATTCTTTTATCTCACTATATGATTTTACTGCCGGCTGTCCCGCGTGCGGCTCGCCGATGATTTTTTCCATCCAGACCATATCGTACCAGCGGTCGAATTTGTAGCCGCAGTTGTGGAAGGTTCCCACGAGTTCGAATCCGAGATGCGCATGGAACTCGGCGCTGTTTTTCGTCAGATATTCATCCTCGACCTGCGGATAGCCGATGCAGGCGTAGAGGTTCAGAATGCCCATTTTTTCAGGCGGTCCGCCAGCTCTTCATACAGTCTCCGGCCAAGGCTCCTTTTCTTGCATTGTGATCGAGATAAATGGTCAGCTCGCTCGACCAGTCGTATGCGGCG
>ENA-OQBJ01000763-OQBJ01000763.1-human-gut-metagenome-genome-assembly--contig:-NODE-763-length-15493-cov-2.680398_pt1 | contig 15493 bp, 18 predicted proteins | sample MGYA00242743_ERZ504545 | MGnify/ENA primary metagenome ERZ504545 (study PRJEB26092, sample SAMD00036252) | human gut metagenome | host: Homo sapiens | study: EMG produced TPA metagenomics assembly of...
TTCATGCTTAACCATTCGTTTTTGACAACATTTCAATGACCTCTTTAGTGTTTCCGAACCGACTTTTGCCGGTTTTATTGTTTAACTTTTAATTTTTCGGTAAAAATTTACCGAAGTATTGTTATATTGTAAATTGATATGAAAATATTGACGATATTATCTATTTGTTTAATGTGGATGGGCTGTCTTTCTGCCCAACAGAATCTTTCAGCTTTGGTTCCGATGCCGAACTACATTGAAACTCAAGAAGGAAAAGCTTTTGTGGTGACTGAAAAGACTCAGATTGTAATCACCGATGCTTCGTTGCAATTTGAAGCGGAAGAGCTTCAGCGTGTATTCAAGGCTCAGATGGGATTGAAACTGAACATTCAAACCGGTGGGGTGAAAGGTAAACACATTTATCTGAAAGCGGAAGGACAGAATGAGTCTTTGGAACACTACCAACTGCAAGTGCAACCTAAGAGGATTGAAATCAGTGCCGAATCGAGTAAAGGGGTGTTTTATGGTATTCAGACGTTGGCGCAACTCTTGCTGGGGGATGCTGAAAATACCGCTCATAATCGCATAGCTCCGGTGGTGTTGGAAGACAGTCCGCGTTTTGCATTCCGTGGTTTCATGCTGGATGTGGCCCGTCATTTCTTGCCGGTGAGTGATGTAAAGCGTTTTATCGACTTGATGGTCCGTTACAAATACAATGTGCTACAGCTGCATCTTACCGATGATCAGGGATGGCGTATTGAAATAAAGAAATATCCGCAACTCACTAAGGTCGGTGCTTTCCGTGATGAAAAGGGGGGAGACCAGGGACCCGATAATGGTTTTTACACGCAGGAACAGCTGAAAGATATCATTGACTATGCAGCCGAACGTCATGTTGAAATTATTCCGGAACTGGATATCCCGGGGCATACAGCGGCTGTGCTGGCAGTATTCCCTGAAATGTTGTGCCAACGTCCCGATACCGTAGAGGTGAAAATAGGAAAGACGACTGATGTGATGATGTGTGCCAGCAACGAATGCGGCTATGAAATTTATCGCGATATTCTGACCGAAGTGGCCGCTTTATTCCCGTCACCCAGTATTCATTTGGGCGGTGATGAAGCTGTGATAGAAAAGAATTGGGAAAAATGTTCTTCTTGTCAGACTTTGAAAGAGAAACTGGGATATCAGAAATCAAGTGATTTAATGAACCATTTCTTCGGTAAAATTCTGACTACTGTTCGTGAACTTAAAAAAGAACCTATTTTGTGGTGTGAACTGAACAATCTATGGATGCCGGCCGATTCTTACTTATTCAATTATCCAAAGGATGTAACGCTGGTAAGTTGGCGCGCCGGGTTAACTCCTCTGTGCCATGAACTGACTCAAAGGAGCGGAAATCCCTTGATTATGGCTCCCGGTGAATATGCTTATCTGGACTATCCGCAATACAAAGGAGATTTACCCGAATACAATAACTGGGGGATGCCTATTACTACTTTGGAAAAAACTTATGAGTTTGATCCTGCTTATGGGGGTAAATTCGGTGAAAAACATATCAAAGGTGTGTTGGGTACGCTGTGGTCAGAAGCTATTAAAGATTTCAATAGGGTAACATATATGGCCTATCCGCGTGGATTGGCATTGGCAGAAGCTGCCTGGACACAGATGGAGCACCGTACGTGGGATTCATTCAAGCAGCGTATTTGCCCGAATCTTTATCAGATGATGAAAGACGGTATCAGTTTCCGCGTACCATTTGAGATTTTTAGTTCCTATGTTTGTAATTAAAAAATAGTTTGCTAATAAAAATAGCATGAGCCGTGAGTATTGTTATATTTGAATTAGGAATCCAGTTAAAGAGACGGCTTATCGTTTGCATTTCTTTGAGCCTAACCACATGATGCGTTTTTTCAAACAAATGACAAGACAGGCTATCAGTAAATTTATCAAATCAATCAAATGATCCTATTTTTTAGCCTAATTTTTTCATGATAGAAATAGTTTACTATAACAGGTTTTCCTTTTTGAGAACGCCCGTATGGTAAATCGTTTATACGATAAGGATAACCTTCCGCTTGAGCAAACGCAGCTACTTCCTGTTCCAAGACCTGCCAGTAATCTTTTCGTTTCTTGTTGTAGGTATCATCATACAAGGCTACAAGCTCCGGATGCTTTTCCCGTATATACCCCATGATGTCTCTCTTAAATTGTCCACGAAGATTCAGATTTTCCAGCCATATCAAATCTGCATAATCTTTTACCCGATTAACGATAGCTTTCACATCTGTAATTCCTGGAAAAATCGGTGAAATAAAACACACGGTGCGTATGCCTGCATTATAGATCTGTTTCATGGCTTTAAGTCTTCGCTCAATGCTTACGGCACGATCCATATCACATCTGAACTGTTCATCGAGTGTGTTAACTGACCAAGATACTGTCACTTTCTGAAAGCCTTTAAGTAAATCAAGATCACGCAAAACTAAATCTGACTTAGTACAAATCATGATTTCAGCATTAGTGCCTTTTAACTCTTCCAGCAGTTTACGGGTTCTGCAAAAATCTTCTTCATACGGATGGTATCCGTCTGTTACAGAACCGATAACAATCCGTTGTCCATCATATTTATGCGGATTATCAATAGGTTTCCAGTGCTTTACATCCAGAAACGTACCCCAAGGTTCTGTATGCCCTGTAAAACGTTTCATGAATGAAGCATAGCAGTACTTACAAGCATGAGGACAACCTACATAAGGATTGACAGAGAAGCCCCCTACTGGTAATGAGGATTTAGTCATGACATTCTGTACATCTATTTCTCTGATTATTTCCTTTTCCATATTTTTTCTATAAATTGTTTTGGTAGTTCTTGAATCATTCGGTATTCTCCCATTATAGGTAAAAGGTATTCTTTCATAAATACCAAAATATGATTTCTTTTCGCCTGTTCTACAATATGACGTACTCATTCAGGATTGGCATCTACTTTCCCTTTCCTTTTGCCTGTTTCCGTTCCTATAACAATCCATTCGTAACCCTCTTTTCAGGCTGTTTCCCAATCAGAGAAGTCGCTCATAATATTATTGTTTCTCCATCTTCTGGAATAATCAGGCGACTCATTTCTATTTTGTGATGCATGGCTTCGTTACGCAGAATTGCGCGTGTAGTCTGCCCATGATCGGTAGCTTCCATGTGGACTGCTATTAGTTTGATGTGGGCGGGAAGTTCATCGAGCATTGTCATAACTTCTTGCTCATCTGGAATGATAGAACCTTCTGTTTGAGAAAATTCAGGAAAAATTGCACCTCCACTGTTCACTATGATGTAATCTGGAGAAAATTGTTCAATGGCCTGACGGATACAGTCTTCCCATTTACAGTCACTCATTATATAAATAGTAGGGAAACCGTGTGCAGTAAGTACATAGCCTGATACCGGCCCATCATTTCTCCAATCTTTCCGAAGCCATGGTGTCCTTGGATGCGATGAATGGTTAAATTTCCAATAGCTTTATCTTTTTCAATGCTTTCTACATTTGTAAAACCATCCTGTGTAATACTCTCTTTATCTTGCGGTTGTGTCAGGAACAGGATGTTCTTCGCTAAATGCTGTTTCACTGTCGGGTCGTAATGGTCAATATGGTTGTGTGTCAACAATACCATATCCAGGCCGTCCGCAATTTCATTCATCGGCATCGTGAGGTGTACTCTTGGGGTCTTATACACACCTAGAGCCGACTGTAAAGTGCCTTTTCCTGCAAGCATGGGGTCAACAAGTATCTCTTTTCCTGCATAATGAATTCGCAATGTTGCATTACGGATCAATCGAATTGTTACTTTTTCTTCCATCATAATTTATTGTATTGATTACAGCCGCAAAGTTCGGTAAAAAAAATCGGATGCATTATGCCTTAAAAACAGGAATATATGCCATTTTGATAAATAAAAAGTATATTTGCCCAAAAAACGAAATCTATGGATAAAATCGTCAACCCCGAACGTCTGGTCAGCGTTCCATTTAGCAAGACACGCTGTGGTGTGGACTTTTATATCAACTCAGGCTACAGTAGCGATGTATGTGGTGTCCTGACGGAAAACCGGGTGTTTAAAACAGATTTTTTTAGCTTCTATTTTTTTCGTAAGGCCAATGGGTATCTGCTGCTGAATTTCCGCAAATTTGAATTGCATGCCAATATGGTATTGCTCCTCTCGCCGCATCAGCAGCAGGAATGGCACGTGGATGAAGCAGAATTAGATTACTCTTTTCTTATATTCCGCGAGGATTTTATGCGTACATTCATAGCGGACAAGTTTTTTGTGTACCGTTTGCTGTATTATTATCAGACCGACACGCTCCCTATCTGTTTGCTTCGCCGGAAAGCATGGCGGAGTATATTCGTCTTTTAGGAATCATAAAGCAGGAGCTTCTGCATCCTGTTGCCGATACTTATAATCTCATTGTATCTGTGCTTTACTACTTATTGGTTATTATCAACCGGGCGTATGCCGCCACTTATCATTTACCGATTGATGTACCTAAAAACAATTACGCATTCCAGTTTAAGGACTTGCTGGAAAAGAATATCCGTACGAAACAGCGGGTGCAGGAATATGCGGATATGCTCCGTGTGAGCCGTATTACGTTAAACAGTTCCGTGATGAGTCAATTCGGCGTATCTGCCAATCATCTGCTCAAGCAGCGTCTGTTGGAAGAATTGAAGAATGAGTTACTGTTTGCTAACCGAAACGTGAACCAGCTGGCCGAAGAGTTTCATTTCTCCGACCCGAGTCATCTGATGCGTTTCTTTAAACGTGAAACTGGAAAGACTTTTACGCAATATTTGCGCGACTACCAAATGGAATATACGAATGAAAACGGACAGACTGGAAAGCTTGCAGATTGGTCATTCCCATACCAAATATGTTTTCAACGACTTACAAATATGCTTAGTGGGAAATCCTATTTCAGTCTAAAATGTGCATCACATTCCGCAGTGTCAAGTTCACCATAGAATAAAAATCTATAAAAATTCTCTGCAATCCCATGCAATTTCAAAAGGTCACTCTTGCAGAGTTTCGCTTCAAAAAGGTCACCTGAAGGTCACCTGTAAAAGAAAAAGCACCTACAGAAACTCTGTAAGTGCTTGATTTTCAATGTGGACCAGCCTGGGCTTGAACCAGGGACCTCCAGATTATGAGTCTGTTGCTCTAACCAACTGAGCTACAAGTCCGGTATTCCAAAAGAATTAGTTTGGAAATGCGTTGCAAAAGTAATGGTTTGAGTTGAAATCTGCAATATCTAGCTAGAAAAAAATGATAAAAAAACTAATGGGACAGATGCTTGCAATATATGTTGTATTTTTGTCGACATTAATAATTAATTATCAGCGTATGTCACACAATACACAAGATTCTCGTTTTAAGGGGTTAACTGATCAAGAAGTTCTTCAAAGTCGTCAAAAATATGGGGTGAATCTGTTGACTCCTCCCAAAACGTCCGTCAATCTGGAAACTGTATCTGGAGAAGTTTCAGGACCCGGTTATTAAAGTGCTACTTGTTGCAGCAGCTTTTTCTTTGCTAATTTCAATTATTGAAAGTGAATATGCAGAGACAATCGGTATATTTTTTGCTATTTTCTTGGCTACCGGCATTGGATTCTATTTTGAATATGATGCCAATAAGAAATTTGATTTGTTGAATGCCGTAGGAGAGGAGACTCCGGTAATGGTAATTCGTAATGGTAAAGTACATGAGATTCCTAAAAAAGATATTGTCGTAGGGGATGTGGTGATATTGAATACCGGTGATGAAATTCCGGCAGACGGGGTATTACTGGAAGCAGTGTCATTACAAGTAAATGAATCAAGCCTAACTGGTGAGTTGATGGTGAATAAAACCACGGATGAGGCTCATTTTGATGAAGAAGCTACTTATCCGTCCAATTCCGTAATGCGTGGAACGACAGTAACGGATGGTCACGGAGTGATGTGCGTAGAAAGAGTAGGGGATGCTACAGAAATAGGTAAGGTAGCTCGGCAGGCTACAGAACAAAGCCAGGAACAGACTCCGTTGAATTTACAATTGACCAAATTGGCTAATCTGATAGGAAAGGTTGGTTTTACAATTGCCATATTGACTTTCGTAATCTTTACAGCGAAAGATTTGTATGCGTATTTGAGCGTGACGGCTGTGACCGACTGGCATCAGTGGCTTGAAATAGCACGTATCGTGTTGAAGTATTTTATGATGGCTGTCACCTTGATTGTGGTAGCGGTACCGGAAGGATTGCCTATGAGTGTGACCTTGAGTCTGGCATTGAACATGCGCCGTATGCTGAAAACGAACAATCTGGTTCGTAAGATGCATGCATGCGAAACAATGGGAGCCATTACGGTGATTTGTACAGATAAGACAGGTACACTGACACAGAACCTGATGCAGGTGTATGATGCGCAGTTGGATGAATCTCAGAAGAACCTGATAGCAGAAGGCATAGCGACAAACTCTACCGCTTTCCTGGAAGAAAAAGAAGGAGAAGGTAAGCCGTCCGGAGTAGGAAACCCTACGGAGGTGGCTCTTTTGCTTTGGCTGAATGAACAGGGAATGGATTACATTTCATTGAGAAATCAGGCAAAGACGGTAAATCAGCTTACTTTTTCTACGGAAAGAAAATACATGGCTACGCTGGTCGAGTCTTCTGTCTTGAACGCACGTGTACTTTATGTGAAGGGGGCTCCTGAGATAGTGATGGGAAAATGTAATCTGGAAGGAAACCGGATTAAGCAATATAATGAACAGCTTTTGGCTTACCAGAATCAGGCTATGCGTACATTGGGAGTGGCTTATAAGGTGATACCTGAAAATAGCAATACGGATTGTGCGGAACTGGTGAAAGAAGGCGGATTGACATTTATGGGAATTTTCGCTATCAGTGACCCGATTCGTCCGGATGTGCCTGATGCGGTGAAGAAATGTCAGTCGGCTGGTATCCGTGTGAAGATTGTAACGGGAGATACTCCGGGCACAGCAACTGAAATCGCACGACAAATCGGGCTGTGGACATCGGAAGATACGGAACGGAACCGCATTACCGGAGTGGAGTTTGCTGCCTTGAGCGATGAAGAAGCTTTGGAAAGAGTGGTCGATTTGAAGGTGATGAGCCGTGCACGTCCGATGGATAAGCAACGTCTGGTACAGTTGCTTCAGCAAAAAGGTGAAGTAGTAGCAGTGACTGGTGACGGAACAAATGACGCACCGGCATTGAATCATGCACAGGTGGGTTTGTCAATGGGAACAGGTACTTCTGTGGCGAAAGAGGCCAGCGATATTACGTTGTTGGATGACTCCTTCCATAGCATTGCTACTGCAGTGATGTGGGGACGTTCGTTGTATAAGAATATCCAGCGCTTTATTGTGTTCCAGCTGACCATCAATGTAGTAGCTTTGCTGAGCGTGTTGCTGGGTGCCTTTTTAGGTACGGAGCTTCCGCTGACGGTTACTCAAATGCTGTGGGTGAACCTGATTATGGATACATTTGCAGCAATGGCGTTGGCGTCTATTGCACCGAGCATGGATGTAATGAATGAAAAACCTCGCAAGCGTACTGATTTTATCATATCTCCTGCCATGCGGAACAATATATTCGGTGTGGGTGCCGGATTCTTGATTGTACTGATGGGGCTGCTGGCTTTCTTTAAGAACATGCCTGGCGGTATGGATGTGCATCATCTGACTGTCTTCTTTACGATTTTTGTCATGCTGCAGTTTTGGAACCTGTTTAATGCCAGCGTATTTGGTACGAATCATTCAATCTTTAAAGATGCCGGTCATGCGATGGGTATGTTAGGAGTGGCATTGATTATTCTGGTTGGTCAGTTCATTATTGTTACTTTTGGTGGCAAGGTCTTCCGTACAGAGCCTTTGCCTGCATTGGAATGGGCTTATATCATAGCCGGTACTTCTGTGGTACTTTGGATTGGTGAGATTTGGCGAGGAGTTAAACGGATGATGAAAAAATGAACCGGATTAAAAATATTATATTTGATTTAGGCGGTGTGCTCCTTGACTTGGATGTTAACCGTTGTATGGATCGTTTGGAGGAAGTTGGACTGCGTGAAGTGCGTCAGTGGATGACCGGAACGAATGAAAAAGGCTTCTTTAAGGAGTATGAGTGTGGCACACTGACTACGGACCAGCTTCGGGATCGTATTTGCAAAGAAGTGGGGCGTGAACTTCCGGGTGAGGAGATAGATCAGATATGGAATGCTATGTTGAAAGATATTCCAGATTATAAGTTCGAATTGTTATTGAAACTTCAAGAGAACTATAAATTGTATTTATTAAGTAATACAAATGATTTGCATTGGGAGCATTGTGCTGATAAGTTCGTTTATAAAGGAATGCAGATGCTTGGTTGCTTTACGCGAGTGTTTCTTTCATATCAGATGCATTTAGCAAAGCCTGATGCTGAAATTTTTCGGACCGTATTGAAAGAGGCAGGGATTAAAGCAGAAGAAACTCTTTTTGTAGATGATTCCAAAGATAATTGTCAGGCAGCTTCTTTATTAGGGATTAAAGTTTTTCACTATGTTCCAGGAGATAATCTGGAAATACAACTTCAAAATTTCATAAGTAAATAAATGGAAATAGTTACAGGTTCTGCAAGTATAAGTCTTCCCCCATGTGTAGCGACGATAGGCTGTTTTGATGGAGTACATAGAGGACATCAATATTTGCTTGAGCAAGTTCATAATATTGCCAAGGCAGAAGGTATCGCTTCTTGTTTGATAACTTTTGCTAATCATCCTCGGCAGGTTTTGGATACTAGTTTTCGTCCTCGGCTGCTCACGTGTCTTTCCCAGAAAATAGAATGTTTTGAACAGTCACCGATAGAGTATTGCGTGTTGTTGCCTTTCACAAAGGAGTTGTCGCTGCTATCTGCTCGTGAATTTATGAAGGTTCTGCATGAAGAATATCATGTGCAGACTCTTTTTGTAGGCCATGACCATCATTTTGGTCATAGTAAGAATGAAGGTTTTCAGGAGTATTGCCAATATGGGAAAGAATTTGGTATGCGAGTGATGCAATCTAAGGCCTTAACGGAAGATGGAGTTTCTGTCAGTTCTACCTTGATTCGTTCTTGCTTGTGTGAGGGAAAGATAGAATTGGCAAATTCTTATCTAGGTTATCATTATTATTTGACCGGAACGGTGGTTGACGGTCGTAAGGTAGGGCGTACTTTGGGCTTCCCTACAGCCAATATTCAGCTTTGTGCGCAGATAAACTATTACCTGCATTGGGAGTGTATGCGGTATATGTCTATTTAGGAGGAAAACGGTACGAGGGAATGCTGAACATTGGAAGTTGTCCGACTGTACACGATGGAGACAAGTCAATAACAGTGGAGGTGCATATCCTGGATTTTGAAAAGGATATTTATCAGGAAACCATAAAAGTAGAGTTTATAGACTATATACGTCCTGAAGTAAAATTTGAAAATGTGGAAGAGTTGACGTTGCAATTGCAAAAAGATAAGAATTGTTGCAAAAAAACTTTTAGACCAAAAGGAATAAACTATTTGGCAGCATTTGAATTGTCTGTATCTTTGCAGCAAATTAGATATTTGAATTGAATGAAAACATTTGAAGAACTTGGCGTTTCGCAAGAAATACGCAAGGCAATTGAGGAAATGGGATATGAAAATCCCATGCCCGTGCAGGAAGAAGTGATCCCGTATTTGTTGGGAAACGGCAATGATGTAGTGGCTCTGGCACAAACCGGAACCGGAAAAACAGCCGCATTTGGTCTGCCGCTGATTCAGAAGATTGATGTGAAAAATTGTGTGCCGCAGCATTGGTGCTTTGCCCGACACGTGAACTTTGTCTGCAAATTGCAGGTGATTTGACTGACTACTCTAAGTATATTACAGATTTGAAGATTTTGCCGGTCTATGGCGGGTCTTCCATCGATAGTCAAATCCGTAGTATGAAAAGAGGTGTGCACATTATTGTAGCAACTCCCGGCCGTTTGATTGACTTGATGGAACGTAAAGTAGCCCGTTTGGAAACTGTCTGCAACGTCGTGATGGACGAGGCTGACGAGATGCTGAACATGGGTTTTACGGATAGTATAAATACAATTCTTGAGAATGTCCCGAAAGATAGAAATACATTGATGTTTTCCGCAACGATGAGTCCGGAAATTGCTCGTATTGCTAAAACCTACTTGCACGATGCGAAGGAAATTACTATCGGAACGAAGAATGAAGGGAGCAAGAATGTAAATCATGTAGCATATATCGTACATGCGAAGGATAAATATTTGGCTCTGAAGCGTGTGGTTGATTTTTATCCTCAAATTTATGGCATTGTTTTTTGCCGTACACGAAAAGAAACTCAAGAGATTGCTGATAAACTTATACAAGATGGATATAGTGCAGATTCTTTACACGGAGAATTGAGTCAGGCTCAACGTGATTTGGTAATGCAGAAGTTCCGTCAACGCCATTTGCAGCTTCTTGTTGCAACGGATGTGGCAGCCCGTGGGTTGGATGTGGACAGCTTGACTCATGTGATTAATTACGGTTTGCCGGATGATATTGAAAGCTATACGCATCGGAGTGGTCGTACAGGACGTGCCGGAAAAACAGGAATTTCGATTGCCATTATTAATTTGCGCGAAAAGGGTAAAATGCGCGAGATTGAGCGTATTATCAAGAAAAAATTTGAAGTTAGCGAGTTGCCTACCGGAAAAGAAATTTGCGAACAGCAGTTGATAAAGGTTATTGATGATATTGAAAAGGTAAAGGTAAGTGAGGAGGAAATCGAGACTTTCCTTCCAGGAGTTTATCGTAAACTTGATTGGCTGAGTAAAGAGGATTTGATTAAACGTGTTGTTTCTTTGGAGTTTAACCGTTTCTTGGATTATTATAAGAATGCACCTGAGATAGAGCAACCTAAGGCTAATGATAAAAAAGCGGAAACGAAAGAATCTCGTAAAGGAGATAAAGAAAAAGTTGGCCGTAAAGCTGAGAAAGGATATACGCGTTTATTCTTGAATTTGGGAAAAACAGATGGATTTTATACGAATCAGATTATAGATTTGGTAAATCGCAACCTGAAAAAAGAACGAATCCAGATTGGTCGTATTGATTTGATGCAGAATTTCTCGTTTTTTGAAGTGATTCAAGAACAGGCTCCTCAGGTGATAAAGGCTTTGAATAAAGTTGTATTGAGCGGGGGACGTAAAGTTTGTGTAGAGATTGCGGGTGAGAATACAGGGAAAAGCGATAAGAGTGGAAAGAAAAAGAAAGTAGCGACTGAAAAGAAAGCTGATAAGCCTTCAAAAGTAGAGAAGGCGAAGAAACCAAGCCGGGAAGAAAGAGGGTATACCAGTCCTCGCGGTCCGAAAAAAAAGGATGACTGGAAACAGTTTTTCCAGCAGGATAATCAACCGCTTCGTGGAGAGGAACCCGATTTCTCAGAAGAAGGTTGGGCTAAACGCAGCAAACGTAAAAAATAGGTAAAAGCGGAAGGGACTCCTTCCGCTTTTACTTATTTGAAAAACTATTTTTATAATAGTTTTCTCATGAAGAGATGGGCAGACAAAAAGTTTTTTGAAGTGGATTATGAGCGTGTAAGCTAGAAAAAGAATGTGATTTATTAGTTTACTCCAACTTTTTCCTACATTTGCCGTATAAATTCATTAAACAGTTTAATCATTATGGAAAACGAAAACAAAAATCAGCTTCAGATAGAATTAAAAGAAGAAGTGGCACAGGGAACTTATGCGAATCTTGCAATTATTACTCATTCAAGTTCTGAATTTATCCTTGACTTTGTACGTGTGATGCCGGGTTTGCCGAAAGCAGGCGTTCAATCTCGTATTGTAATGACTCCGGAACATGCAAAGCGTCTGATGTTTGCATTGCAGGACAATGTCACTAAGTATGAACAGAATTTTGGTCAGATTCGGATGCCGGAACAGCAAGCACAAGGTGGAAAAACTTTCGTTCCACCGTTGAGCGATTTCAAAGGAGAAGCTTAAAAAAATATAAATAGCGGATTCAAAAGGCTCATTTCCCGTTTTTTTCGGGAAATGAGCCTTTTTCTTTTTAAAAACAGTTTGTCTATTAAAAAGTTATTTGTAAATTTTGCAGCCCGAAATGTAGTATTTCGACAAGGATTGTAGAAACAATAAGAAACAAATATATAACAATTAAAAATCAAACAAAATGCCTACTATTCAACAGTTAGTAAGAAAAGGAAGAACGGTTTTGGTTGATAAGAGTAAATCACCGGCATTGGATTCATGTCCTCAGAGACGTGGCGTTTGCGTACGTGTTTACACTACAACTCCGAAAAAACCGAACTCAGCAATGCGTAAAGTTGCTCGTGTGCGTCTGACAAACTCTAAGGAAGTGAACTCTTACATTCCGGGAGAAGGACATAACTTGCAGGAACACTCAATCGTTTTGGTTCGTGGTGGTCGTGTGAAAGACCTTCCGGGTGTACGTTATCACATCGTTCGTGGTACACTGGATACAGCAGGTGTAGCAGGTCGTACACAGAGACGTTCTAAGTATGGTGCTAAGCGTCCGAAACCAGGACAGGCAGCTCCGGCAGGAAAAGGTAAGAAATAATCCTTGCTGAGTACAATCCTTATTAAGAAAAAACTTTTATAAATTCGTTTTGGTTTGTTGGAAAAGCTTTAAGGTTGAGTAAATGCTTCGGAGGAAGCGTTGAAGTAGACAGAGGTGCAGCCCCAAACTAAACATTATTATCAAACAAAATGAGAAAAGCAAAACCAAAAAAACGTGTGATCCTTCCGGATCCAGTATTTAATGATCAGAAGGTTTCTAAATTCGTAAACCATCTGATGTATGATGGAAAGAAGAATACTTCTTACGAAATCTTCTACAATGCATTGAAGACAGTTGAAACAAAGCTTCCAGGTGAAGAAACTTCAGCTTTGGAAGTTTGGAAAAAAGCTCTAGATAATGTAACTCCGCAGCTGGAAGTTAAGTCTCGCCGTATTGGTGGTGCAACTTTCCAGGTTCCTACAGAAATTCGTCCTGACCGTAAAGAGTCAATCTCTATGAAGAATTTGATTGCTTTTGCCCGTAAACGTGGTGGCAAGTCAATGGCTGATAAATTGGCAGCTGAAATTCTTGATGCATATAACGAGCAGGGTGGTGCTTTCAAACGTAAAGAAGATATGCACCGTATGGCTGAAGCTAACCGTGCTTTTGCTCACTTCAGATTCTAATCAAGTATTAATTTTAACTAGGAAATAAAATGGCTAAACATGATTTGCATTTGACCCGTAACATCGGTATCATGGCGCACATCGATGCTGGTAAGACAACTACTTCTGAACGTATCTTGTTTTACACTGGTCTGACTCACAAAATTGGTGAGGTGCACGATGGTGCTGCTACTATGGACTGGATGGAGCAGGAGCAGGAACGTGGTATCACTATTACTTCAGCTGCTACCACTACTTACTGGAACTATGCAGGTAATAAGTATAAAATTAACTTGATTGACACTCCGGGACACGTAGACTTTACTGCTGAGGTTGAACGTTCATTGCGTGTATTGGATGGCGCTGTTGCTGCATATTGTGCAGTTGGTGGTGTTGAACCGCAGTCTGAAACTGTATGGCGTCAGGCTGATAAGTATAATGTTCCTCGTATCGGTTACGTTAATAAAATGGACCGTTCTGGTGCAGACTTCTTTGAAGTTGTACGTCAGATGAAGGATGTTTTAGGTGCTAATCCATGTCCGGTAGTTATCCCTATTGGTTCTGAAGAAAACTTTAAGGGTGTAGTTGACTTGGTTAAGATGAAAGCTATCTTGTGGCACGATGAAACAATGGGTGCTGATTATGATGTAGAAGAAATTCCTGCAAACTTGGTTGATGAAGCACAGGAATGGAGAGACAAGATGCTTGAAAAGGTTGCTGAGTTCGACGAAGCTTTGATGGAAAAGTATTTTGATGATCCTTCTACTATTACAGAGGAAGAAATCATGCGTGCATTGCGTGCTGGAACATTGAAGATGGAAATCGTTCCAATGCTGTGTGGCTCTTCATTCAAGAACAAGGGTGTACAGACTTTGCTGGATTATGTATGTGCTTTCTTGCCTTCTCCATTGGATACTCCAAATATTATAGGTACTAACCCATCTACTGGAGCTGAAGAAGATCGTAAGCCAGATGAAGATGAAAAGACTTCTGCTTTGGCGTTCAAGATTGCTACTGACCCATATGTAGGTCGTCTGACTTTCTTCCGTGTATATTCTGGTAAGGTTGAAGCAGGTTCTTATATCTTCAACTCTCGTTCAGGAAAGAAAGAACGCGTTTCACGTTTGTTCCAGATGCACTCAAATAAACAGAATCCTGTTGAAGTAATTAGTGCTGGTGATATTGGTGCTGGTGTAGGTTTCAAGGATATTCGTACTGGTGATACATTGTGTGATGAAACAGCTCCGATCGTTCTTGAATCTATGGACTTCCCAGAACCTGTAATCGGTATCGCAGTAGAGCCTAAGACTCAGAAAGACTTGGATAAATTGTCTAACGGTTTGGCTAAGTTGGCTGAAGAAGACCCGACATTTACAGTAAAAACTGATGAACAGACAGGTCAGACAGTTATCTCTGGTATGGGTGAGCTTCACTTGGATATCATTATCGATCGTTTGAAACGTGAATTCAAAGTAGAATGTAACCAGGGTCGTCCTCAGGTTAACTACAAGGAAGCTATTACTAAGACTGTTGAATTGCGTGAAGTTTATAAGAAGCAGTCTGGTGGTCGTGGTAAGTTTGCCGATATTCATTGTGGCAATCGGTCCGGTTGACGAAGACTTTACACAAGGTGGTTTGCAGTTTATTGATGAAGTGAAGGGCGGTAATGTTCCTAAGGAATTTATCCCATCAGTCAGAAAGGTTTCCAGACCGCAATGAAGAATGGTGTGTTGGCAGGGTATCCGCTTGATTCACTGAAAGTAGTTTTGAAGGATGGTTCATTCCATCCGGTTGACTCTGACCAGTTGTCATTCGAGATCTGTGCTATCCAGGCTTACAAAAATGCATGTGCTAAAGCAGGTCCTGTATTGACTGAACCTATTATGAAACTGGAGGTTGTAACTCCTGAAGAAAACATGGGTGATGTTATTGGTGACTTGAATAAGCGTCGTGGTCAAGTAGAAGGTATGGAATCAAGCCGTTCTGGAGCTCGTATTGTAAAAGCTAAAGTACCTTTGGCAGAAATGTTTGGTTACGTAACAGCTTTGCGTACTATTACTTCGGGTCGTGCTACATCATCTATGACTTATGATCATCATGCTCAAGTTTCCAGCTCTATTGCTAAGGCTGTACTTGAAGAAGTGAAAGGTCGCGTAGACTTAGTATAATAAAAAAGCAGGGGCGGACGGGTTAGCGAATGACTCTTAATCCGCCCCACTTTATTAGTTTAATCATTTTTTAATTTAAAATTTTAATGAAGTCAAAA
>ENA-OQBJ01000764-OQBJ01000764.1-human-gut-metagenome-genome-assembly--contig:-NODE-764-length-15481-cov-3.136447_pt1 | contig 15481 bp, 20 predicted proteins | sample MGYA00242743_ERZ504545 | MGnify/ENA primary metagenome ERZ504545 (study PRJEB26092, sample SAMD00036252) | human gut metagenome | host: Homo sapiens | study: EMG produced TPA metagenomics assembly of...
CTCGCCGATGAAACGTCCGCCGCTTCCAAATTCTCTGCTGATCGTAATGATTCGTTTTACCATTCCTGTTTCCTTCCTTACTTCAAAACCTTGTTTTTTCTGATTCTCTTTAAGAATACATATCCCACCAGACATGCAATCACTTCCGTGATCGGGAATGCCCACCAGATTAACGCAACTCCCATCTGACCATTTCTGGCAAATATAGAAAAAATTCCAGCCAGTGGTAAGATAATTACAAGCTGTCTCAGAAGTGAGATAACCAGTGATTCCATACCACTGTTCACTGCCTGATAGATTCCCTGATAAGCAACATTAATTCCTGCAAACAAGAAACTTAAAGAAATGACTCTCATTGCACTGATAAAATATGCTCTCGACTGTCCGGCATTAAACAGCGTCGCAAATGCCCCTGGGAAAATCTCTGTGATTGCAATACCCAGAATCATCAATGCAACCGTATAGATCAGACCATATTTGATTCCATCCTGGATTCTCTTCTTGCTTCTCATTCCATAAGCAAATGCAATGATCGGTGTGATTGCATCTCTGAGTCCAAATGCGAGGAACAGCACAAACTGTTGAACCTTATAGAATAATCCATAAGCTGTCTGTGCAGATGGATTGAATTTCAGAATCAGATTCATTACATATACCATAATAGACATCAATGCCTGTGCAATGATGGCCGGAAGGCCAATCGCATAGATTTCTTTTATAATGCCTACATCCGGCTTCATGTATTTCACATCATGCTCAAATTCTTTATTCAGCTTTATCTGGAAAACAAGCAGTAAAACTGCAGATGCTATCTGACCAATTACTGTCGCATAAGCTGCACCTTTTACTCCCATTTCCGAAACCGGACCGATACCATAGATCATAATTGGATCAAGAATGATATTTACAACAGCTCCGACTACCTGTCCGATTGTGGAATAAAAAGATCGTCCTGTCGCCTGGAGTAATTTTTCAAATAGTGAAAAGAAAATGATTCCAAAAGAAACCACACAGCATATCCTCAGATAACTGACTCCCATTTCAAGTACTTCTGCATCTGTGGTCTGAGATGAAATATAAGCTTTCACTCCAAAAATTCCAAATAACAAACATACCACATAAATAATCACACCAAGGAACAGACTGTTTCCTGCTACCTTTGCTGCTTTCTTACTGTTTCCCTGTCCCAGTGTTCTTGCAAGAAGTGCATTAGTTCCTACACCGGTTCCGATTCCCACTGCAACCATCAGCATCTGCACCGGAAATACTAAAGTCAGTGCATTTAGTGCCGCTTCACTTCCCGTTTTCATATTTCCCACAAACGCACTGTCTACAATGTTATAAACCGCCTGTAATGCCATAGATAAAATCATGGGGATTCCCATCTGGATCATCAGCTTATTTACCGGCATGTCTTTCATCTTGTTACTTTCTTCCATTTTGTTTTCATTCCTCCCTTTTCTGCACAAAAAAATGCAGCTCTGTCGTATAAGTTGGACTTACGCTGACAGGCTACACACTTTTTCATGACAAATATTATGTTTTAACAAATAAAAACGAGCAGCAGGTAAACTGGATTTACGCTTACTCGCTACTCGTTTGTGACTATTATATTTCCTGTTTTTCCAAAAGTCAAATAAATTTTTTTCTGGTATTTTCCACGAAAAATTATTGTAAAACCTTTGAACTCACATCCGTCTCAAACATCGGAAGATAACGAAGTTGATACGATTTATTTTCCATGTATTACGCTCCTTACATTCTTAAATACACTTTCATGAGAAAGTCTTTCCTCAGTTGCTGCCGCCTGCCTGTCTGCTTCATCAAGTTTCATTTCTACATTGTCAGTAAGACTTGCATACTCTTCTAAACTTAAAACTACCATAGAACCATAACCATTCTTCGTTAAATACACAGGATTCCCACTATTTACAATTGTCTCAATTTCAGGAAATTTGTTTCTTAAATCAGAAACTGGTCGAATTTGAATCATTTCTTCCTTTCATTTTTATTATCTATATTTTATCATAATCACAATAATATTTTTATTTTTTACTTATTTTCTTCTCCTGCTTTCCAAGATAAATATAAAATCCAACATTCAGCACAATTCCCACCATCGTCGATACCGGCGCCGCAAGACCAATCTTCGTAAGGCTCGCATCCGGCTGAATACTCATCACATAAGCAAATGGAAGACGAACCAGCAATGTCTGGATCAATCCCTGTGTCATTACCCAGACCGTCTTATTATTACCATTGAAGTATCCGACCATACTGAACAGGATCGCTGTCACGATTGTCTCCAGTGCAAATCCTTTCAGATATGCATAGCCTTTCTGGATAACGGCTGCATCTGTCGTAAAGAATCCTGCAAGCATATCGCCTTTTAACATCACCAGTAAGAATACCATGCATCCCACAACCAGGCCGACACCGATTCCGGTGAACATGGATTTCTTCGCACGTTTCGTCTTTCCTGCTCCAATGTTCTGGGATACGAAAGATGCCATCGACTGCATCAGCGCACTTGGTACCAGCATCGCAAAGTTGACGATCTTGCATGCAACACCGTAACCTGAAGAAGCTTCCAGACCAAGCCGGTTTACGAATGCACAAAGTGCCAAGAAGGACATCTGTGTCAAAAACTCCTGCAGTGCAAGCGGCAGCCCAATCTTCAGGAATTTCTTACACTGGCTGTTCAGGCTGAAATCTTTTCTGGTAATCTTAAATGGAAGTTTCTTTTTGATCAGAAGGATTACGGCAAATATCACGCTGAGTGCCTGTGCTGTAACCGTTGCGATCGCCGCACCTACTGCATCCATGTGAAGTCCTGCCACCAGTACCAGATCTCCGATCACGTTCACGATACATGCAACAAATACAAATAGTAACGGAGATTTACTATCTCCCAATCCACGGAAAATTGCGGATAAAAGGTTGTATGCGACGATAAAGAAGATACCGCCTCCGCAGATACGCACATATACTGATGTCAGATCAACTGCTTCTTTTGGAGCCTGCATCAGTACTGAGATCGGATGTGCAAATCCTACCATAACGATAAATAAGCAGCTGCAATCATAGTAAATACAACTGCCGAGCCGCCAATAACCGAACCTATCTGATCCGGTCTCTTTTCGCCCAGATACCTTGCTATCAAAACCGTGATTCCCATCGCAAACTGAATCACTACGAAAGTGACAAGATTCAATACCTGGCTTCCTGTGGACACTGCCGAAAGTCCTGATGTCGAACCAAATCTTCCGACCACCAGAAGATCCACTGCTCCATATGCCGCCTGAAGAATCAGTGCTCCCAGCACCGGCATCATAAATGCAATCAGTTTCTTAAGAATGCTTCCCTGTGTAAAATCTGCCTTATCGTTCATCGTAGTGTTTCCTCCTTTCACACATGATCTGATAGAATTTTTCGATCGTCTGTATCATGCATTCTGCATCTTCGTCCGGTATTTCTTCCATATATGGAAGCAGGCTGTCAAAATATTGTTCGTCATATTTCTGTGACAATTCTGAGCCTTTTTTCGTAACAGTAATGTATGTGACACGTCCATCCTCTTCGGAAGCAATCTTCTGAAGATATCCTTTTTCTTCCATTTCTTTGACCGTTCTTGTAACACCCGGTCTTGGAAGCTCCATTGCATCGCTGAGATCCGATACTTTTACCTGTATGCCCTTTCTTTCCAATGACTGAATCACATCCAGATACTGAATAAAGGATGCTCTGACACCTTCCGGCAGCGGCGGGAGCATATCCCGGGTCCGTTTTGCCTGATAGCATGCGTCGAACATCCTTTTTATGATTTCACTTGTCATATTTTGTCCTCCTTATATAATCATCATACAATTATTGCTTACCATTCTCTTGATATTGCAATGCATTCATAAAATTCTGTTAATAAACAGTAATCCAAATAATTACCTCTGTTAATTACCATTGATAATTATATGCAGATTTCAAAATTTGTCAAGAACTTATTTCATTGTTACACATTTGCATGGCGATTAAAGGCGGGGAAAATAACTTTTCCCCGCCTCTATGCATTTATATCAGTATTATCCTACATGGCGTTCAAATCTCTGGAATCCAAGAATCTTCTCAATCCGTTCCATCGCATCATCCGGAATCTCCAGATCAACAGCTTTGAGGTTATTCTCAAGCTGCGACGGCTTGCTTGCCCCTGCGATCACGCAGCTGATCTCCGGGTGTTTCAGAATCCATGCCAGTGACAGGATTGCTACATTTGTTCCCAGATCATCTGCCACTTTGGAAAGTTCATCCACAATTGCAAGATTTTCATCCGTCAGCAGATTATTGATCTGTTTGTCTGCCTGATGTGTTGCACGGGATCCTTCCGGATATGGCTGTCCTTTTTTATATTTACCGGTCAGAAGTCCCTGCGACAACGGTGAAAATGAAGTGATACCGATTCCGTATTTTCTGCAAGTTCCCATGATCTCATGCTCAATATAGCGGTCTACCATATTGTACTGTGGCTGGATCACTGTGATTGGATATAAACCACGCTTATCAATGATCTTCTGTGCTTCTTCAATTCTTGCACTTCCCCATTCTTCACTTACACCGTAATACAGCACCTTTCCCTGAGCAACCAGATCACTCATCGCACGAAGTGTCTCTTCCAGATCTGTGTTCTCATCATAGCGATGGCAATAATACAGATCCAGATAATCTAAGTTCATATTTTTCAGAGACTGCTCACAGTTTTCCATAATGTGCTTTCTGGAAAGTCCTCTATCATTCACGCCATCTCCTGTCGGGAAATAGACCTTGCTTGAGATCACCAGATCTTTTCTCGGGAATTCTTTTAACACTTCTCCGAAGAACCTTTCAGCTGCTCCTCCTGAATATGCATCTGCACAGTCGAAGAAATTAATTCCATTCTCATAGGCAAGTTTTACAACTTCTTTTGCCACATCTTCCTCGGAACTTTCTTTCAGATCTGTCATCCAGCTTCCAAGTGCAATCTCACTGACTTTGATTCCTGCTTTTCCTACGTTACGATATTTCATGTGTATATCCTCCTTTAAGTAAATTGGTTAAACGTTTTCATATTATACAGAGTTCCACGCTCCATAATCTCATATGGAAGGATCCTGTCTGTAAGCGGCATTCCCTGATCTATATATCTGATCAGCATTCCAGCTGCCTGTCTTCCCATCTCATACGCATCCTGTCTGACCGCAGTAAGTTTCGGATTCAGATATTTCGAAATGTAAATATCATCAAATCCCATGATCTTAATGTCTTCCGGAATTTTTTCCCAAGTTCTTTGCTTGGCGATATCGAGATATCTGCTGTAATATACGCCGCTGTCTGCAGCCTTTTCCGGCAATATATGCCGCTACATCCTTCATTGCAGAAAATTTATCGATCAGAACACTTCCCATATTCTCCCTTTTCTTTATCTTTCTGTCCATAAAAACCACCGGAACCGTTATGTTTTCCAGAAGTTTTTCACTTGTTGCAGGATTGAAACTGACGTATATAATACCGTCCACCATCTTTGCTTTTAATGCATCCAAAAACTTTTCTTCCTGTATATAGTTATTATCAGTACTTCCAAATAATACGGTATAACCATGCAGAAAGGCCTCATCCTGAGCACCTTTTGCCCTCTCTGGAAATGCATTGTCAATTATATTCCGTATTTTTCCAGATCTACCCTTCCGTTTATCACTTCGACTCCATCCGCCCGAAGAAGTTCTGCCTGCACATTCTGGCCTCCAAATGCAAATGCTCCGGCCAGTTCTCCTTTTGCATTAACTACACGGAAGCATGGAATATGTTCCGGATCCGGATTCTTATGCAATGCATTGCCCACGGCTCTTGCATCCTGGGTTCTCCTGCCATCTCTGCAATCTTCCCATAAGTTGCCACATGTCCTTTTGGAATACGCTTCACTGCTTCATAGATTCTCTTTGTCGGACTGTCCGTAACCAGATCATAGCTTTCTGCGATCATTCTTTTGATCTCTTCTTCCGGAATGGTCCCATCCAGAATGATCGTATTCCAGTGTTCTTTATTCAGATGATATCCGGCCGTCACTGACTCATACGCCGAGCGCCAGAAGTCTCTCCACTCCGGATTCACTTTGACATTCAGATTGATATAGCCTTCCCGTTCATATATCCACAGAAATGTTTTTTTACTTCCTTTAATCCGCACCAGCTGCCAGTTCGGATCACGAAATGGCTTTTCTTCATATACATTATAAAATGACATTCCGTATGCTAATGCTTCCTCTCTTGTCATCATATACTTCTTATCCCTCCTGATTTCTGCTTTCAGATTAACAGAAATCAGCATTTCTGTAAACGGTAATGCTCTGGCATTTATGCATATGAATTATTCCTGTAAGGATGACTTCATCATCTCCGTAACACTTTTCTCCGGTGCAGCACAGATAATAATGTAATAGAATGCCTTCCCCTGCCAATATCAGTACTTTTTCAGAAGTTCCTCACATATTCCAATATATTTTTCTGTATAAATACTGCCCTTTTCCCAGATAAAATCAAAATCATGCTGCATTTTAAAATCTGAAAGCCTGATTTCTTTCAATGTTCCGTTCTTAAGTTCATCCGCTACCGCAATTTTGTACATAAATGAAATTCCACAATCTCTTTTTAAAAGCCCGATAATTGTATGCATATTTTCCACTTCTGTATAGTGAAGAAAATCTTTTATCCCCATTCCCCTTGCAAGAAGTAACTCTTCTAAAATATTCCTTGTCCCGGATCCCGGTTCACGTACAAGCAGGCGCTCCTTCACCAGTTCCTGCATCGTTTCCGGAGATTTTACTTCAAATATGTGATCTCTGGCACAAACTGCTATATATTCTTCAGTACTGTAATTTTTATGTTCATAATTTTCCTTCGGATAATTCCCCTCTACAAGTGCCAGATTAATAATTCCTTCATCCAGCAATGTTAATAGCTGTGTTGTATTTCCATAATGTATGTGTACATTCATCTCCGGATGACCGATCAGAAAATCTGCTATTTTATCTACAATTGCATATTCTCCGATCGTCATTGTAACCCCTATAGAAAGAGATTCCATCTTATGGGATTCATTTCTTATCTCATTCATAATTGCCAGCTGATCATTTTTCATTGTCATCAGACGTTTTCTGAGTATCTCCCCTGCAGGCGTCAGATACAGTTGTTTATTACAATAAGAAAACAATCTGGTATTATATTCCTTTTCAAGGAAACGAATATGTTGCGAAACCGCCGGCTGTGTAATATGTAATCTTTTTGCTGCCTCTGTAAAGTTCATCGTCTCACATACCGTAAGAAATGTATCTGTTCTAAAATCCAGCATAATTTTCTTCCCTTCATTGTCAATTTGATTTTCACAAATGATTTTTATTAATTCTCTTTCATATCTGTCAATAATTTTTTATTATCGTTCAATAATATTATATAATTTTTTATTATCGTTTACCAGTGTTATAATCTCTAATTGGAAACCTGTATGAACTAACAAAAAAATGAGAAAGAGGAAAAAACATGAATTTTTTGAAAAAAAACCTAAACGGTATACTGGTTTGTTTTGTGATTGCCGTACCTTCCTGGCTTCTTGGAAAGACATTCCCAGTTGTTGGCGGCCCTGTCATCGCAATCCTTGCCGGAATGCTGATCACTTTAGTGTGGACGAACAAAGGAAAAGCCGAATCAGGAATCAAATGGACTTCTAAGATTATTCTGCAGACAGCAGTTGTCCTGCTTGGATTCGGAATGAACCTTGGCGTCATCTTACAGACCGGAAAACAGTCACTCCCGATCATCGTATGTACCATCAGTACTTCCCTGATCATCGCATGGCTGCTCCGTAAAATTATCAAAGTACCTTCTAACACTTCCATCCTGGTTGGTGTCGGTTCTTCCATCTGCGGAGGATCTGCGATCGCTGCCACCGCACCGGTCATTGATGCAGATGATACCGAAGTTGCACAGGCAATTTCCGTTATCTTCTTCTTCAACGTCATTGCAGCCGTACTTTTCCCGGTACTTGGAAGCGCACTTGGTTTTGACACAACAGGCGGTGGATCTTTCGGATTATTCGCAGGAACTGCGATCAATGATACCTCTTCCGTAACGGCTGCCGCCTCTACCTGGGACAGTATGTGGAACCTTGGAAGCGAGACACTGAATACTGCTGTTACGGTAAAGCTTACACGTACACTGGCAATTATTCCGATCACACTGGTATTATCCCTGATCCGTGCAAGATCTGCCTCAAAAGCCGGAACTGCTGATTCTTCCGCAAACAAATTCAGCCTGAAGAGAGCATTTCCTATGTTCATCTTATACTTCATCATTGCAGCTATCATCACAACAGTATGTATGAGTATGGGTGTCAGCGCTGACGTATTTGCTCCGTTAAAAGAATTATCGAAGTTCTTTATCATTATGGCTATGGCCGCAATCGGCTTAACAGTAATGTTGTGAAGCTTATTAAATCCGGAGGAAAACCACTTCTGCTGGGTGCCTGCTGTTGGGTTGGAATTACAATTGTGAGCCTTGGAATGCAGCATGTAATGGGGATCTGGTAATTTTTTTCTACTTAATTCACTAAGCTGGCTACCCGGACTGGAATAAAAGCCGGAAAATCAAGGCTTCTGCCATAACTTTCCGGCTACACATAAAGGTTACCATCCTTTTATTGTCATTTTTCAGACCAGCGATATAATCCCCGGCTTCTCTTTACCTGTTCTGTGCAATCGCGGCATCTACCACATGTTCCAGCAAAATTGAAGTCGTCACTCCGCCGACGCCTCTTGGGACCGGTGTGATTGCCTCCACAATCTTCTCTGCTTCTTCAAAATTCACATCTCCGCAGAGCTTTCCTTCTTCATTCACATTGATTCCTACATCAATCACGATCTGTCCTTCTCGCAGATAGCTTCCATCGATCACTCCTGCTTTTCCGGCCGCTACAACTACGATATCTGCTTCCTTTACTACAGATGGCATGTCCACCGTCCTGGTATGGCAGACGGTTACGGTCGCATTCTTCTTGATCAGCATCATCGCTGCAGGTTTTCCGACTACAAGACTTCTTCCGATAACTACCACTTTCTTACCGGTACAGTCAATTCCATAATGATCCAGTACCTTCATGCAGGCACTCGGCGTACACGGTGCATATCCCATATCTTTTCCCATGAACACACCTGCCATGGAAAGATCGGTAATTCCGTCTACATCCTTTTCTACGGCCAGTGCATTCACGATCTTGTCTTCATTCAGATGCTTCGGAAGCGGTCTGAATAACAGAACTCCGTGGATTTTTTCACTTTTATTTACCTGGTCGATCGTCTTTAATACCTCTTCTTCTTCTACATCTGCAGGAAGAAGGAATTTCTCATATGCTACTCCCAGTGTCTCACAGCGTTTTGTTGCGCCTCTTTCGTATGCGATGTCATCTTCTCTTTCACCGATACGGATAATTCCAAGTGTCGGTGTAATATTCTGTGCTTTTAAAGTTTCTACTTTTGCTTTGATTTCTTCATTGATAGAAGCATTTACTTCTTTTCCTAATAGTAATTTTGCCATTTTTCCTGCTGCTTTCCTTTTATTTTGTATTTTCTCCGGACATTTCCGGTTTATCCGTCTTTATCTCACTGGATTTTACCGGATACGGCTGTTTACTTCCGCAAATATCCGGTCTGCTTTTGCTTCGTATTCTTCCCGCAGAATCTGCCAGATGATTGAGCTCTTCTGCTTTTCTTCTGTCTTTCATTGATTTTGTATTAATATATACATTCAGTGAAGCCCCCTGCATTGCGGATTTTAAAAGTGTTGCTCCGACTCCCGCATCACTTAATGCAATCCGGCTTCCTTTTGCAGCGAATACTTCTACCAGATCAATGCCTCTGGCACAGGTCTTCATAATCTCAATCGGAACACTACATGCCGTATTCAGCGCCTCTTCCATAATCTCTTCCTTTTTGGCAAGCTCTTCCGGCGTAGACTTCGGAAGTCCATACGCCTTACTGAGCGGCTCGAATGCTTCCGCATCCTTATCCATCAGTCTAAAAATTCTTTTGCAATCTCATCTGCCTGTTTTTTGCATTCGATGATCTCTTCTTCTACATCTGCATAGGTCTTCTTTCCTACAGTCAGACTTCCGACCATATTACCAATGCGATCCCGATGCTCCGGCTAACGCCGATGCCCCGCCGCCGCCCGGAACAGCTGCTTTACTTGCAAGGACTTCTATGAAATCTTCACAGGTCTGGGATTTAAAGTTTCTATTTGGATTTTCCATGTTGTACCTCATTTCTAAAAATCATGGGTACATTATACACTGTGAACTCTTTTACTGCAATACACTAAATTTGGGAGGGAAAATTAAAAAATTCTCCCTCCCAACTCAAAAGCTTCTTTCCAAACACATACCCTGCCGCCGACAGTTTCTTTCAAATACATGACAATTTAAAGTATTTCATTTTTCTTATCCAGGATTGCTCCGCCTGCACTGCACGCCGGGCAGATACAATATTTACCGCCGTTCGCTTTAGATGCCTTTCCGGCTTCTGCCATAGATTTTGCCTGTTCTGCTCCAAATACCTCTGCTCCTTTTTCAGATGAAGCAAAGCTGATCAGTGCATCAATTGGCAGTACATCCTCAGATAATTCCTGAAGATATGCTTCTGTCACGGCCTTTTCATCTGTAGTTTCTTCTGCTGCCAGCCATTTTTCTGCCATCTCTTTTAATTCCGGACAGCATGAACCTGCATTTAATATTTCCTTTGTCTTCTCTTCTACGAATTTTCTTGTGTCTTCTGTCATGATAGAATCCTCCTTGTATTCGTTATACATTTTCTTTTATTATACTCTATTTTCATGCACTTGGCACAATTATCTTCATATACAGAATCTCAAAAAACTGACAGTTCCTTTCAAACATATAACAATAAAAATCCCTAAAGCAAAAGATTTTTCATATCACTCCACTTTAAGGATTTCATTCATTTTTATATTCCCAGGACAATCTTGATCAGCAATAACGCCAACACCAGCAGGATGATCGGCTTAATGATCTTCACACCGTTCTTCACAACCATATGTGCGCCAAGATAATGTCCGGCAATGCTGAATACCGACGCCGAAAGTCCCAGCACCCAAAGAATCTTTCCTGCAAGAATAAATGTGATCAATGCCGATATATTCGATGTCAGATTGACGACCTTCACATTACCGGTTGCTTTCTCCATATCAAGCTTTCCTAATTTGGTAAATGCAAGCAGTAAAAATGTTCCGGTTCCCGGTCCGTAGAATCCATCATAGATACCGATCACAAAAGAACATGCTGCCATGATCAGATACTGTTTTTTTCTGGTAAATCCTTCCGGTATCACCGGTTTCAGATCCTTGTCCCGCAATACACAGAATGCAACAACAGGAAGCACAAATACCAGTACCGTCTTAAGTACTTTGTCACTGATGATCAGCGCCAGGTTCGCCCCCGCAATTGAACCCACAAATGCACAGGCTACCGTACCCGGGACTAAACATATGTCAACACATTTGCTCTTCACCAAGTGCCATGTCGACACCGCTGTTCCAGTCGCTGATGATAATTTATTTGTCGCAATCGCATGGTGTACCGGAATCCCTGCGAACATATATGCCGGTAATGAGATCAATCCGCCACCTCCGGCAATCGCATCGACAAATCCGGCAAGAAATACCAGTGGACACACGATAAGGAATTCATGTAAATTCATATGTTTCTCTCCTTCATACTCTCAAATCCATAAATTAATCTATCGCATCCATATATTCATGTCAAGCTTTCAGGAGATAATTCTTATTCTGCTCTGCTTTCGGATACATGGCGATTTACATTCTTCACCAGATTCAGTACGGTATTGAGCACATAGTCTTCACCAAGCGAAGTATCGATACACATCTGATAATTACCGGACATCCCCCATATTCTTCTCGTATAGTATCTATAATTGTCTGCACGTCTTCTGTCAGTCTGTTCAATCCTGCGTTTTGCCGCTTTTTTATCCAGACCATATCTTTTCATTACCATCTGAATTCTCGTCTTAAGCGGCGCACTTAAGAATATGCCGATACAATCCGGATCATCTTTTAAGATTGCATCTGCACATCTTCCAACGATGACACAGTTTCCTTTCTTAGCTGCAGACCTGATGACCTCTGCTTCTGCCTCAAAGATCTTATCCTTCGGCGGCTCATATTCATCGGAATATGCATACATTTCATGAACCAGATCATATAAGAAACTGTTCGTCATATTTTCCTCTCTTTTTGATATGTATTCCGGTGTATATCCGGTCGAACCTGCCGCAAGCTGGATGATTTCTTTGTCATAGAAGTCACAATTTAATTTCTCAGCAAGCTTTGCTCCCAGATCGCGTCCACCGCTTCCATACTGGCGTCCGATCGCAATACAGAAATGACCTGTTGTCACAGCTTCATTGTCCACAGCACCGGAAGCCTCCTCTGTCTCGTTCACAACACCAAATAACTTTTCCGGCATAAAACTCAAATAACGTCCGATCGTTCTTGCGATAAATCCAACCAGAAGTGCCGCAACAACCGTACCTTCTCTGACTCCATCCAGTCTTCCTGCCAGAACGAATGACAGAACCGCCGCGATCACTGCCATACTTACGTCAAAGCAGATCTTTGTTATACCAAATTCTGTCTTCCAGCGGAATACTACTGCACGGACAAAGGACTCTCCCGGCAGCATAACAACATCTGCCAATACTTCCATATATACTCCGACACCCAGGATCAGACAGCCGATCAGAAGATCGATCACTTTTACCGGATAAGAATGCGGATTCACAAATCCTAACAGAATCATACAGGCATCGATAAAATATCCAAAGATCAGTGATACCGGAATCTGCAGCAGATGTTCCACTTTAAAATTCTTTCCAAGCAGGATCAATTGCAACACGATCAGTAAAATACTGAAGAAAATTGTAAAGTTCCCTAATGTAAATGGATAATTCAGACTCAGTACATACGGGATAGATGAAATCGGTGAAGTTCCAGATTCGCCTTCGTGATCAGCGCAACTCCAAGTGAATTTACAAAAAGTCCAATCAAAAAGATGATATATCTCTTTACGATGTAATTATTTTGTTTCTTTTTACTCAATTTTCTATACTCCTTTCTTATAACAACTCTTATTATCCTATCACTTTCGCCTAAAACATGTCAATACAGACATGTTTGTATCAATATATTTTTATATCTGTTGGAACAAGCGCCAGATTTATGCTATACTCACCAAAGAGACTCATATTCTAAAGAACCGATTAACTATAGAAAGGATGTATCATGGAAACACTAAAATATGCAATCCTCGGATTACTGATGAAAAAAGACATGACCGGCTACGAACTGACCAAAGAGTTCAACTCAGCATTGTTCGAATTCTGGAATGCCAGCCACAGTCAGATCTATCCGAAATTAAAAGCCCTGACCAAAGAAGGTCTGATCGAATATCATATAGAAATAACAGGAACCGTACTGGAAAAGAAAGTATACACTATCACAGATGCCGGAAAAGAAGCATTCAAAAAATGGGAAGAGACGCTCTATCCGATGCCGTCTCTTCCCAAAGATGAATTCCGTTTACAGCTTTTCTTTTCCCATCTTGCTTCCCCGGAATTCCGTATACAATTGTTGCAGGATCAGCTAAGCCAGCATCTTGACCGCCTGGACTATCTGAAAGAAGATATGGAAAAGTTTACCGTTCTTCCGCCTGTAGATGACGAGCTGTTTACTGACTATCTCGTCTTAAGCGGGGGTATTGCCCGCGAGGAAGCGATGTGTGACTGGCTAAAGAACTGTATCCGGTTATGCAAAAGCAGATCTACATTATAAATTCTACTTCAATATCCTTATTTCCAGGAATCCGGTACTGCTCTTCCACGTCAGATCCCCAGCTGTCGATTCCGCCTACACCACGGACCGCTCCATAGATACAAAGTACCGTTCTTCTTTCCGGCGGCAGCTCTTCCTGATGCGTTGCATTCTCAAGCTCTTCTGCAGTATAAGGAAGACATGAAAATGCAAACGTGGAATGATTGATCTCACTGCCCGCCCGGAATGTAAGTCCACTTTGTTCTATATGACGATTCCGGTTATCCAAAACCGTACTTCTCTTCACTGTCACCCACTCGGTATCCATATGCATGCCACATTCCTGCGGAACCAGATACGGTGTAACCGGAAGACCCTCTACTTCATAAATTCCGTGAATACCCCCGGCTTTTCTATCCGGATATGTCTCACCCGATAATCCTTCATAAACGAATCCGTCTGCCTTTGTCGGCATGACAAAGCGCATACCGAATGCAGGGAGCTCCGGCATTCCCTCTTTCCCGTAATAGTGCGCTCTTACTCTGACATTTCCATCAGCAAATACCAGATACGATACCTTTACCTGTGTTGACGGAACAGTTAATGTCTCATATGTAAATATAACTTCCACACGTTCCGCAGTTTCTTTATCCGAATATTTATTATTTACCGGTGCGCTCGGTTTTTCTATCTTGGTTCCGTCTATCCGTACCTGGATATCCACACATTTCTGGAACATATCGGCAGTCATCCACATACCGGCTCTAAACGGGAATCCATTTCCACGATCATTGTCTGTGGTTGCTCTCCAGAATGTCGCTTCGGTGTGCGATACAGCCATTCCTTTCCATGCTTTACCATGGATTCCAGACCGCCTGTCTGATAAGAAAAGATCAGATGAAAGTCTTCTCCGTGTACTCCAAGTGTTACATCTCCATACACAATTCCTAATTTTCCTCTATCTGCGTAATCCATAGTAATGTCTCACCTCCTGCATTGCCGGCTTTTCCGTTCTGTCCGCAAATAAAATTCCATTTCCCGAAAATTCATAATCCGATGGCCTGTCATCAAAGTCACCACCATAACGCAATACATCACGTCCTGTCACTTCATCCTTCACGAACAGTGCCTGATCGATATAATCCCAGATGAAGCCTCCCTGATAATCCTCATACTGATCCAGTAATCTGATATAAGATTCCATTCCTCCCAGAGAATTTCCCATATCATGCATATATTCACATAAGATAAATGGTTTCTTCGGATTATTTTCCAGATATTCTTTTATCTTCTCCGGCGGAGCATACATCTGGCTCTCCATATCAGAAATTAAATCCTCATAAGCCGGTTCTCTGCCACGCCCTCGTAATGCACAAGTCTGTCCGGATCTTTTTCTTTATAGTAACGGTTCATCTCCACCAGGATATCACCGGCATACGATTCATTTCCAAGTGACCAGAAGAGTACCGACACATGATTCTTAAATGATTCAAAGTTCGATACTGCCTGTCTAATGACATCCTTCTCCAGCATCCGATACTTCCCGAACATTCCACACGGTTCATCAC
>ENA-OQBJ01000765-OQBJ01000765.1-human-gut-metagenome-genome-assembly--contig:-NODE-765-length-15472-cov-1.864321_pt1 | contig 15472 bp, 25 predicted proteins | sample MGYA00242743_ERZ504545 | MGnify/ENA primary metagenome ERZ504545 (study PRJEB26092, sample SAMD00036252) | human gut metagenome | host: Homo sapiens | study: EMG produced TPA metagenomics assembly of...
CTTGCCCGTGGGGTAATAGACCACCTTCGACGGATCCTGGCGGTCTACCGAGTAGATGTGGTCCGCCGTCGTCTTCTGCGAATCAGCCAGTGCGAACGGGCGGTTCAGTGGCAGCTTCGGGCGCGCCATCTCCGTCTGGCGTGTCTGCTTCAGCATCCAGTCGTAGCAGGCCGGCGTACCGTGACCGTAGAACCAGGCCGACATATGGCTGACATTGCCCGTGAGCACCGCCTGATAGATGCCCGTCTCATTCGGTTCCGACACGAGGCGGCGGATGGAGGCATCGCGCTTGGACGCCGTTGTCTTATCATCGAGGACGAGATCCCGGCGCGGAACCTGAACGCCCGCGAGGTCATCGTAGAGTATGCGGTACTCCGTATTTTCCTGCGCCGTATTGAGATAGAGGATGTTGTCGTCCGACACCATGTAGAACCAGTTGCGGTAATCCACCGGCTGGCCGTCGCTGTCCTTCTGCCAGACGAGTTTCCCGTCGGCCGGCATGCTGTAGTACGACGTGCCGTTGAATGGGTACTCCTTGTTGAAGTTGTTGCCCCACTTGCAGCTCATGGGCAGCAGCGCCGCAAAGTAATTGTCGCGCTGCGCCGCCATCGCCATGACCGTCATGCCGCCCATGGACTGGCCGCTGCCGTAAATCCGGTCTGGATCGATCGCGTACTGCTGCGTGATCGCGTCCATCAGCTCCCAGATCGCAGGCTCCGCGCAGCTCAGCGTCCAGTTGTCGCGCGCCATGCGGAGGTTGTAATGCGGGTTGGCCGCATCCATCGGATAGAACTCGGTGATAGCCGGGCAGACAACGATGACCCCGTCGAGGCCGTTCTTCTTGGCGAGCGCCTGGAAAGACGCCGAAGCGTAGTTGGCGGCCGCTTGCGACTCCGTCAGCGTCAGGCGCGGATCCGAGCTCATCGAGCCGGCATCGTGGATGTGCAGGACGAGCCCGTACTTCTTCTGCGGGCTGTAGTCCGCGGGAACGTAGAGCGCATACGGGAGGTCAAAGTCCCAGTACTTGCCATTCGCTTCATCAAAGCAGTGCGTGGCGTGGAATGCCGTGCCGTTCTCGATGGTGTGCAGTTGATACCCCTCGATCCCCTTGATCTGGTAAGCCCCCTCCTTCGCGTAATTGTACGATTCCGGCGGGCGGCTCTTTCCCGTCTGCGGATCGTAGCCGACATACGTCTCCTTCGTGTAATTCGTGACCGCCTGATCCGAAGGCAGGATGATGCCCTCTGCCGTCCGGATCGCCTTCTGCTGCGTCACGCCGCGTACATCGTGATGGCGTACGAGCGCGGGAAACGGCCCGTCTGGTAGTCCGTGTTGACCTCCAGAATCACATACGAGCCGGACGCCTTGCCACCCGCCGCATCCGTGTCCGGCACATCATTGACATAGACCTGTTTGAGCGCGCCGGGCGACGTGCCCTGCGTCAGATCCTGCTCGCGAAGCGTCATGCCGTAGTCCTCAATGGCAAACGTGCTAGCATCGACCGCCGCAGCCGGTATCGGCCGGTCATACGAGAGCACGATGGCCTTGAGCTTCGAGCCATCCGTATCGACAAACCCCACCGTCCGGATATTCCGGATGGCCTGGTCGGCCGTCGTGACAAATTCCGGCTCCTGCTGCACTTGCGGTGCAGGCGGCACATCTGCCGCCCAGACGGGAGCCGCCGTGCCCAAAGAAAGCATCACCGCCAACGAAAGGATTGCCCTGGTTTTCCGTTTCATACACACACCCTCAATTCAAAAAAACACGAAACTCTTTCCACATTTTACATCTTTCCGGCCAGACAAAAAAGAGGGTATCCATTAGAATCCGTGCTGTACTCAGCAGGGCAGCATCGGTTTTTTCTCGTGGAATCATCCGTGAGCCAGGCGGCAAACTCCGGTATGTCCTGGAGACGGACGAGATTGTACCACTTGCCGCGCATCGCATCCTGCTGTATCTTGCGCTGCGCCTTCGGGCTGATTTCCTTGAGGCATACGACCGGAACTGCATGCTTCATGACAAAAGCCCCCTATACTAGGTACCTGTATTTCCATCTACCTATAGTATAGAGGGCCTTGCTCACCGAGCCGTTATCGATTTTCTGCAGAGGATTGCTCCGGATAAATTCGATATGTATCGGTTGAATCCTGAGGAATTTATCGCAAAGGTCAGCCGGCTCATCAATGAACAAAAAGCCACGATGATTGTCGATGATATCACCTATGATCAGACAGATGGTACGTATGATGCCGAGATTTTTACGGCAGAGAAGAATAAGGATTTTTCCAAGGCATACCTAGCCAAGAAAAATGTACAGGACTATGTGTTTGCCGATGGTACGGCAGACAAATCTGTGAAGAGGAAGTTTGCTGAGGATATGGATCTTGATGACCAAGTGGTCGTTTATGCAAAACTGCCGCGAGGCTTTCAGATGCCACGCCGGTTGGTCACTATGCGCCGGATTAGGCGATTGCGTTCAAGCAAGGAAGCGTCAAGCATATCTATTTCATTGCGGAGACGAAGGGCACGATGGACAGCCTGGAACTCCGACCCAGTGAACAAGCGAAAATAAAATGTGCCAAGAAGTTGTTTCAGAAAATATCGACGGCAGATGTCGTGTATGGACAGGTAGATTCTTATCAGACTCTGCTCAATGTGATGCAGACGGTTTGATGCTGGATACACCCTTCTGAATTCTTTTTCTTTGCAGATTTCTGTAGTATCATGAAGATAAACGATAAAGTTCAGCTATTCGGCAAAGGGGGAGTCTCTTATGTTCGGTGCGATTGTTGGCGATATCATTGGGTCGCGGTTCGAGTGGCACAATTGCCGTTCGAAGGAATTTGAACTCTTTGATGCGAAGTGCCGGCCGACGGATGACAGCATCATGACACTGGCTGTGGCGAAGGCCATCCTGGCCGCACGGCCGGATTATGCAGATTTATCGGCGCAGGCTGTGCGCTGGATGCAGGAACTCGGACGCAGATATCCGCATGCGGGTTACGGCCGGGGCTTCCGGCAGTGGCTGGCATCGGAGCATCCGGAGCTTATCACAGCTTTGGCAATGGCTCGGCCATGCGCGTGAGTCCGGCGGGCTTTGCGGCGCGCTCGGAGGAGGAGGCGAAGTCGCTTGCCCTCGCGGTGACGGCCGTCACGCACAACCATCCGGAGGGCATCAAGGGTGCGGAGGCCGTAGCTGTCCTTATCTATCATGCACGCCAGGGCATGAGGATGGAGGCGCTGCGCGAGCTGGCAGAACAACGTTATTACCGGCTGGATTTCACGCTCGACGAGATCCGCCCGACGTATGCGTTCAGCTCGGCCTGCCAGAAGTCGGTGCCGCAGGCGCTCGTGGCGTTCTTTTCTTCGCGGGATTCGAGGATGCGATCCGCAATGCTATTTCGATTGGCGGCGACAGCGATACGATCGCGGCCATTGCCGGCAGCATCGCTGAGGCGTACTACGGGATCCCACGGGACCTGCGCGAGGCCGCCATGCAGCGGCTGCCGGCTTCGCTGCAGCAGATCGTGACGGATTTCGAGCAAGTCTATCCGCAGTAAAAAAAGCCCGTCCCAGTTGGCTGCCAGGGGCAGTGCAGGGAACGGGCTTTGGTGCGTCAATCAAGCGTCTGTTTTTTCACTGAGGTGACGGTTCTGCGTTTCCTTCATGAGCAGAGCGACGATGAAAAGGCAGGATTCAAAGGCCACGACGATGATGTCGAGGGCGGCGACGTGACCGAGCGTCGTCGTCAGGAAGCCCATGAGCGGGCCTGAGAAGAATGAGAGGAAGTAGCTCGAGGCACCGACGATGCCGGTGGCGAGGCCAATCTGGCTCGTGCTGACGCCGTCCTGGGCGATCGTGTAGCCGAGGACGTAGATGGCGTGGAGGCCGATGCCCATGAGGCCGCCGACGATGTAGAGGATGGCGGAGGTCTGCGGGATGACGTGGAAGATCAGGAAAGCGCAGAGTGCATTGAGCCTGAGAGGAAGATGATGGTCGGCTTGCGGCCGAAACGGTCGGCGAAGAAGCGAGAATGACGCCGCTGAGTCCGCCGATGCCGTAGATGGCACCGAAGAAGGAACCGGCTTCCGTCGGCTGAAGCCTTTGTATGTCATGAAGAGGTACGGTCCCATCGAGGCGAAGCCCAGTACGGGATGATGTTGAGGATCTGGATGAGGACGCGAGCCAGACGACTTTGTTGAACCCGACCGTGCGGATGGCTTCAATCAAGTGGATGCGCTTGATGTCCGTCGAGGTATCCGTGTATTTCTTCTTGAAGCCGAAGATCAGCAGCAGGCCGAAGATGACGGTGACGAGGCCCATGTGCAGCAGGCCGTTGCTCCAGTCGCCTGTGCGCTCGAGGCTCCAGCCGTAATACGTCGGGCCGACGTAGGCGCCGATGGAGTAGAAAGTCATCATGAGCGTTGAGCATGGCGCGGGCAGCCGGGAAAATGGAGCCGGCGACGGAGTACATGACGATGTTCCAGCAGCCCTCGAAAATGCCGAAGCAGACGCGCCAGAAAGCAGCACCGATGAAGCTGGCCGAGGTCGTGACGCAGGCGGTCATGCAGCCGAGGCGACCATGCCGAAGATCAGCATGCGCTTGCGGCCGAAGCGGTGGCGAGGTAGCCGGCCGGGATATCGATGAGTGCCTGGCCGAGCGTGAAAATGGTGCCGATTGTCCCGAGCTGCACGGCTGTCAGCGAAAGTGAGGCTGCGACTGCCTTGAGGCCGACGCCGAACGAGAGGCGGTTGGCCGAGTAAAGGCATAGCCGAGCGCCAGCAGGAACAGCTGGAACCAGAGGATCTTTGGTATCTTGAGCGGGTTCTTTTGCTCCATAGTACATACGTCCCTTCTAAAAATAAATGCATGATAAATAAATATGAGAGATTGTTTGTATTATAGCACTTACACATTGAATGTAAACCTTGAACAAAAATAAAATACATAAATTTTTATGGAGAGAACATTTTGCGAAAAAACTCTGGAAAGTACGATGAAACCAATATAAAGAGCAATAAAAAATACAATCTGGAAGGACTGCCTGCAAGCGGTATCCTGCGCGTGGCCACACCGGGGGATTACCGCCCCATGGCCTGCTGGGAGCCGCGGCTGCAGGCGTATCGCGGGTTCGATATCGAGCTGGTCCGATCCTGGCGGCAGCGCTTGGCCTTGGTGTGACGTTCTGCCGGACTTCGTGGCAGCGGCTTGAGACGGAGGCGCGGCACGCGGCTTTCGATCTGGCGGTGGGAGGGATTTCCCGCACGCAGGAGCGCGTGGCAACGCTGACGGTTTCGGCGGGGTACCTGGCCACCGGCAAGACCATCCTCTGCCGCCGGGGAGAAGAGGTGCGCTTCTCGGATCTTGCTGCCATCAACCGGGCAGACGTCCGCGTCGTCTGCAATCCGGGCGGCACGAATGAAGCATTTGTGCGCCGCTTCCTGCCGCAGCTGACGTCCGCCTGTTTCCCGAGAATGCGGCAATCCCCGGAGAGATTGCGGCTGGCCGTGGGGATGTCATGCTCACGGAGACGGTGGAAGCTGCTTATTACATCCGCCGGTATCCGGGGCTCATGGCACCGCTCCTCCAGCGGCCGTTCAGCCGTGGCGAATTCTGCTTCCTGTTCGGGAGGGATTTTGCTCCTGCTGCAGGGCAGGTCGACAGGTTCTTGGCTTCGTTCCGGCAGCAGGGAATGCTGCAGCGCCTGACCAATCAGTATCTGTCGTAAGCCGCGCAAACAGCAAAATGCCCTTTCTGCACCTTGCCCCGGAGATGAGGTGCGGAAAGGGCATTTTTTGCGCAGCAGCGCGTGCCTTGGGGGAGCTGTCGCTGCTCTTGTCAGGCGGTGGCAGAGGGCACGGTCTTCTTGGCCCGGGGCTGCGGGAACTGTTCGGGCAGGAAGCGCAGCAGCGGGCGGTAGACCATGAGGAAGAGGCCGACCTCCATGGGATAGCATACGATGTTCTTGATGAGGCGGCTCAGGAAGATGGCCGAAGCGGCCTTGTGATAGAAGATGGTCAGCCATAGTGTGTTGAGACCCAGGTGGATGAAGACCATGACGAGGAAGAAGGGGATACAGGCACGCAGCAGCGTGACGCGTTTGCCGTAGAAGAACCAGCCGTAGATATAACCCGTGAGGAAGCCCGAGATGAGGAAGCCGGGGAAGAAGATGCTCGTGCCGAGCAGAGCCGTGCCGATGAAGTCGGCGGCTGCGGCGACGAGACCTGCTTTCATGGGCCGTACATCGCGCCGTAGATGGCGATCGGCAGGAAGCCGAAAGTGATGCGTACAAAGACGGTCTGGATGGCAAAGACATAGGAGAAAAGCACGGCCAGAGCCACACAGACACCGGCGTAGACAAGGGGCTTGACGGAGAATCTGGACATGAAAAAAGACCTTCCTTTCCATTTGTGTCGTGAAATATGGATGGGTCGCAGCGTTGCTGCAACAAGGAACGCCTTCCATGCCTGCAGCAGCGGGATGCAATGCCTGCACCGCAGCCCGGGGGCTTTCGTCCGGATGTCAACTCCCCGTACATCCGGCACTTGACGCGCAAGCACTTACTCTGCTTATTCTTTTTGCATCGATACCTGTAGTATAGCGCGGATTTTCCCGCTTGGCAACGGTGCGGAAGAAGATGGCAGGCAGGTGTAAGCCTGTAACATGATTTTTGCCGGGAAAAAAGGCTTCTGGCACTTGGCGGCGAATAAAGAAAGAGAAGCCGGTAAAGACTTTGCTGGCTTTCATGGTTCCCTTGACGCAGAGACAGAAGGAGGTCCATTTTTCATGGAACAGTTTACGATAGCAGTGGTCAATTCATTCATGAATGACGCGCAGCGCGAGAAGATTGCCGCGTTGGCAGCGGAACACGATGCGAAGGTGAAGTTCTTCACGTCGCAGGAAGAAGCGCTGCCGCAGATGGCGGATGTCGATATCCTCTATACGGCGGCCACGGGCGGCGGGCACAAGCTCGCACAGGCGGCGCCACATCTCAAGTGGTTCTGCAGCGTGTCGGCGGGCGTCGACCCGTGCTGCGTCCCGGCGTGCTGCCGGATGGCTGCCTGCTCTCCAATTCTTCCGGGGCGTATGGCGTGACGATTGCCGAGCATCTCGTCATGGTGACGCTGATGCTCGTGCGCCGTTATCCGGAGTATGATGAGATCATCCGCCGTCATGAGTGGCAGAATAATCTGCAGCTGCGTTCGATCAAGGACAGCCGCGTGACGATCGTGGGGACGGGCGACATCGGCACGCGCTATGCTGAGCGCATCCAGTCCTTCCAGCCGGCGCGCATCGTCGGCATCAACCGCAGCGGCCGCAAGCGCAGTGCCGTCTACGATGAGGTGGCGGACCAGTCGCATCTTGAGGAGTACCTGCCGACAACCGATATCCTCGTACTCTGCCTGCCGGGGACGCGGGAGACGACGAACCTGCTCTCGAAGGAGCGATTGGCCATGCTGCCGCACGATGCGTTCGTCATCAATGTGGGCCGAGGCAATTCCATCGATCAGGCGGCGCTCGTCGAAGCGCTCAACCATGATGAACTCGCGGGTGCAGCGCTCGATGTCATGGCCAAAGAGCCAATCCCTGAGGGTGATCCGCTCTGGACGGCCAAGAACGTCATCCTGACGCCGCATTGCTCGGGCAAGATGACGCTAGCGTATACACGCGACAAGAGCGTGGCGATGTTCTGCGAGGATTTCGTCCATTTCATCAAGCATGAGCCGCTGGCACACGCGGTCACGCGCGCGCTCGGCTACTGAGGCTGTCTGGCAGGCTGCCCGGGGACTGCACGGTGCTGCGGCACGGTGCAGTTTTTCTATGTGCGTGCCCTGCGGGGATCCCTGTGCTTTTTCGGGAAATCTGGGGGCTTTTTGTTGGATATTGCAAGAATCTCGCCGTATTTGAGGGCGGGGAGTGTCAAGATACCTGGATATGTGTTATAATCGATTGTATGCATTATCGATTGGATGCATCATTGCTAGAAAGCGTAAAGCTATGTTGTTGCGGGTAAGCCGCAAGGTGAAGGGGTTGGCGTCATGACGCAGTTTGACAAGCGCAATATCACGATGATGATGGACTTTTATGAGATGACCATGGCACATGGTTATTTCAAAGACCACGACAAGGATGTGCAGGTGGCCTTTGATGTGTTCTACCGGGCAAATCCGGATGAAGCGGTTTTGCGATTTTCGCCGGTCTGGAGCAGGTTATTGAGTATGTAGAGAACATGGAGTTCTCAGAGGATGATGTGGAGTATTTCCGCCAGCAGGGGATCTTCTCCGAGGAGTTCCTCGCGTATCTGTCGGATTTCCATTTCAAGGGCGATATCTATGCCTTGCCGGAAGGCACGGTCATGTATCCGAATGAGCCGATCCTGACGGTGGTGGCACCGCTTATCGATGCTCAGCTCGTGGAGACGGCCATCCTTGCGCAGATCAATCATCAGTCGCTGATTGCGACGAAAGCCCGCCGTATCTGCAAGGCAGCTGCAGGCAGGGCTGTTTCGGATTTCGGTGCGCGCCGCGCGCACAACATGGATGCAGCGACGTATGGTGCCCGCGCAGCCTACATCGGCGGCGTGGTCGGCACGGCGACCTGCTCGGCCGGCCAGATGTTCCACATCCCCATCTCGGGAACGATGGCACACAGCTGGGTCATGTTCTACGGCGATGAGTATGAGGCTTTCAAGAAGTATGCGGAGACGTACCCGGATGCGACAGTCCTGCTCGTCGATACGTATGATGTCATCCATTCCGGCATCCCGAATGCCATCCGCGTGGCACATGAGGTCCTCGAGCCGATGGGCAAGCGCCTCGTGGGCATCCGCATCGATTCGGGTGACCTCGCGTACCTCTCGAAACGCGTGCGCAAAATGCTCGATGATGCCGGCCTTCCCGACTGCAAGATCGTCGTGTCGAACAGCCTCGATGAATTCACGGTATCGTCGCTGCTCTCGCAGGGAGCCTGTATCGATTCCTTCGGCATCGGCGAGCGCCTGATCACGGCCAAGTCTGAGCCGGTCTTCGGCGCGTCTACAAGCTGGCCGCCGTCGGCGAGGACGGGGCGTTCAAGCCGCGCATCAAGGTCTCGGAGAATGTCGAGAAAATCACGAATCCGGGTCTCAAGGATCTGTATCGCGTCTATGATGCCGACGGTCACGCCGTGGCGGATCTTCTGGCTATCTGCGGCGAACAGCTGGATACGGATAAGCCCTGCGCTACGTCGACCCGCAGAAGCCCTGGAAGAACCGTTCGTTCGAGAACTGCACGTTCAAGAATCTGCGCAAGTGCTATGTCCGCCAGGGCAAGCGCACAGAGACGCTGCCGGCTCTCGATGTGATCCGCGCTTATGTCAAGCAGCAGCTCGACACGGAGATCTGGGAAGAGGAGCAGCGTTTTGAGAATCCGCATCGCCATTATCTCGACATGACGCCGGATTATTATGAACTCAAGATGGATCTTCTGACGAAGACGCGCCGCGAGCATGCGTGAGAGAGGTGAGAACATGAGCCAGAAGCTTACGGGAACGACGCAGAATCTCGGCGTCATGGGGTGGCCGATCCGCCATTCCCTGTCACCGGTATTGCAGAATGCCGCCTGGAGAAAGCGGGACTCGATTATGTCTATGTGGCTCTGCCCGTGCCACCCGAGAAGCTCCGGACAGCGGTTGCAGGTCTCCAGGCCATGGGCTTTGCCGGCTGGAATGTGACGATCCCGCACAAGCAGGCCATCATGCCGCTGCTCGACGAGATCGACGAGGACGCGCGTATCATCGGGGCCGTCAATACCGTGATCCATAAGGACGGGCGGCTCATCGGGCACAATACCGACGTGACGGGCTTCCTGCTGCCTTTCAAGCGCCGCGGCATCGACCTGCGCGGCAAAAAGGCGGCACTCCTGGGCGCTGGCGGTGCTGCGCGCGCTGTCATCTGGGGGCTCTTGCGCGAGGGAGTCTCGTCGCTTGCCATCGGCGTGCGCAATCCGCGCAAAGCGGAACCTCTCATTGAGGAATTTGCACCGTATGGGATCCTGCACATCCATCACTGGGAAGATGAGGCGTTCCGCGAAGAACTCGGCGAGGCGGATCTGCTCGTCAATACGACGCCGCTCGGCATGACGCCGCACACCGATGGCATGCCGCCCGTTGTCTGGCAGGATCTCAAGCTTCGGCCATCGTCTATGATATCATCTACACGCCGGCGCATACGCGGTTCCTGCGGGAAGCCGCGGCGCACGGCCATACCATCCTGAACGGCGAGGAGATGCTCGCAGGCCAGGGGGCTGCGGCCTTTGCCCTCTGGACGGGGCAGGAAGCAGACCTTGACTGCATGCTGACCGCCTGCGTGCAGAGCTTTCTTCTCGCCATCAGCCGTGACAAACAGCACAATCGCCAAGAAAGTTGAGGGTTTTGTTTGACTGCGATTACTTATGAATTAGTCAAGAAGGATGCCGCCACGGGAGCCCGTGCCGGCATCATCCATACGCCGCATGGCAGCTTCCCGACGCTATCTTCATGCCGGTCGGCACACAGGCTTCGGTCAAGGGGGTCTCGCCCGATGAACTCAAGGATCTCGGGGCGGGCATCATCCTGTCGAATACGTACCATCTTTTCCTGCGCCCCGGCATGGATCTCATCCGCGAAGCCGGCGGCCTGCACAAGTTCATGCATTGGGACCGTGCCATCTTGACGGACAGCGGCGGCTTCCAGGTGTTCAGTCTCGGCGAACTGCGCAAGATCACCGAAGAGGGCGTGACGTTCCGCTCGCACATCGACGGCTCGAAGAAATTCCTGTCGCCGGAGGTGTCGATGGAGGTGCAGATGGCACTCGGCTCCGATATCGTCATGGCCTTTGATGAATGCGTGCCGTATCCAGCTGACTACGACTATGCGAAGCAGTCGACGGAGCGCACGCTGCGCTGGCTCAAGCGCTGCAAGACGGCGATGACGGCTCCCAATCAGGGGCTTTTCGGCATCGTGCAGGGCGGCATGCACAAGGAGCTGCGCGAGTGGAGTGCCCGCGAGACCGTGGCGCTTGACCTGCCGGGCTATGCCGTCGGCGGCCTCTCGGTCGGCGAGCCGAAGGACCTCATGTACGAGATGCTCGAGTATTCGACGTCGCTCCTGCCGCAGGATAAGCCGCGCTACCTCATGGGTGTCGGCACGCCGGACTGCCTCGTCGAAGGCGTGCAGCGCGGCATCGACATGTTCGACTGCGTTTATCCGACGCGTGTCGCACGCAACGGCATGGCGATGACCTGGACGGGCCGTCTCGTCATGAAGAACGCCCAGTTCACGCATGACCACCATGTCCTTGAGGAGGGCTGCGGCTGCTATGCGTGCCGCAACGGCTATACGCGCGCCTACATCCGCCACCTCGTGCGCGCCGGTGAGATCTTCGGCCTGCGTCTCCTGTCGCTGCACAACCTCTATTTCCTGCAGGAATTCATGCGCCGCATGCGCCAGGCCATCCTCGAGGATCGCTTCGGCGCTTTCCGCGCGGATTTCTTCGCGAATTACGTCATGCATGGCAAGCAGTGAGACTGCTGGAAGCTGAATAGAAACGAAGCAAACAGAAGCAAATAAAAGGAGTGTTTTTCATGAGTCCAGAAATGCTGGGAACCGTTGGCCCGATTGTGGTCATGATCGCTATTTTCTATTTCCTGCTGTACCGTCCGCAGAAAAATCAGCAGAAGAAGCGCATGAGCATGCTCGACAGCCTCAAGAAGGGCGACCATGTCGTCACGATCGGCGGCATCTACGGCACGATCGAGTCGCTGAATGACAAGTCGCTGAAACTCAAGGTCGCGGATCACGTCGTCATCGAGGTGGCGCGCGCGAGCATCAACGCCGTACTCACGGAGGGGTCGGACGCAGCATGAAAGACGGCCTGCCGCATGAGCCATGCTGGCCTTGAAGAAAGAGCTGCGCCATAAGATGCTGGCTTTCCGCCATCAGCTCACGCCCGCAGAGCGCACAGCAAAGAGCCGTGCCATCCTCGCGCGCCTCTATGAGGAGCCGGCGTTCCAGCGGGCCAGGACGGTCTTTGCCTACGCCTCGATGCCCGATGAAGTGCAGCTAGGATCCCTCTTGTCGCACTGCCTCGCTGAGGGCAAGCGCGTGGCCCTGCCACTCATCACGGGCAAGGGCTCATGGAGGCCGTGAACCTGCCGGAGCTGGCGGCACTCGTGCCGGGGAAGTTCGGCATCATGACCGTGCGTCCCGAGCAACAAGAGATCATCCCTGCGGCGGACATCGACTTCATCGTCGTGCCGGGCGCGGCGTTCTCGCCTGCCGGCGACAGGCTCGGCCTCGGCGGCGGGTATTACGACCGCTATCTTGCTGAGCGGGCTCCGCAGGCTTTCCGCGCGGCCCTGACCTTCGACGGCCAGGTCACGGCGGAAGTCCCCATGGAGCCGCATGATGCCAAGGTCAATCTGATCCTGACGGAAACGCGTCGGATTGAACCACACATAGACCATATCGACATAGACCACACAAAATAGACCACGTAGAAAGGGTTGTGAAACGTTGAGAAAGAATAGTCTCATCAAACTCATTGTCTGCGTCGTGGCCATCGTCGGCCTTTTCCTTGCTTTTGTCCAGCCCCTGGCCAACTCTATCCGCCAGGGTCTTGACCTGCAAGGCGGCACGCATGTCGTGCTCGAAGCCGAGGACACGGATGCAGCAAAAGTCAACGATGATGCGATGAACCGCGTCGTCACCATCATGGAGAAGCGCGTCAATGCGCTGGGCCTCACGGAGCCAATCATCCAGCGTGAGGGCGAGCGCCGCGTCATCATCGAGCTGCCGGGCGTCAAGGATCCGGATGCGGCCATCAAGACCATCGGCAAGACGGCCATGCTCGAATTCAAGGATGAGGATGGCAATACGGTCCTGACGGGTACGGACCTCAAGGATGCCCAGGCTGCGACGAACCAGCAGAACGGCCAGAATGTCGTCAACCTCGAATTCACCGATGAAGGGGCGAAGAAGTTCGCCGACCTCACGACGAAGAACGTCGGCCGCACGATCGCCATCCTGCTCGATGGTGAAGTGCTGACGGCCCCGAACGTCCGTGAGCCGATCCTTGGCGGCAAGGCGGAGATCACGGGCCAGAAGACGCTCGAAGAGGCACAGAACTCGCCGTCGTACTCAGGAGCGGCGCTTTGCCTGTCAAAGTCAACATCATCGAGACGCGCACCGTCGGCCCGACGCTCGGACAGGATTCCAAGGACAAGTCGGAATTCGCCTTTGCCGTCGGCCTCGGCGCCGTCCTCCTGTTCATGATCTTCTTCTACCGCATGTCGGGTTTCATCGCCGATATCGCGCTGATGGCCTACACGCTCATGCTGCTCGCGCTGCTGTATCTTTTGGATGCCACGCTGACGCTGCCGGGCGTTGCTGGTATCATCCTGTCCATCGGTATGGCCGTCGATGCGAACGTCCTGATCTTCGAGCATTTCAAGGAAGAATACCAGATCCAGGGCAAGACGCTGCGCCTCTCGATGGAAGCGGGCTTCAAGCGCGCTTTCACGACGATCTTTGACTCGAACATCACGACCATCATCGCAGCTGTTGTGCTGTTCTTCCTCGGCACGGGTACCATCCGCGGCTTTGCCATCACGCTGGGACTCGGCACCGTACTCTCGATGTTCACGGCCATCACGCTGACGCATTACATGCTCAAGCTCATGGTCGATGCCAAGCTCTTTGAGAAGCCGGGTGCTTACGGCGCCACGGGCTTCATGCTTTGGAAAAAGGAGGATGTGAAGAAGAATGCCTAAATTCGATATTGCAGGCCATCGGAAAATCTGGTTCCTCATTTCCGCCTTGATCATCATCCCGGAATCATCTGCATGGCCGTCCGCGGCTTCAACTTCGGTATCGACTTCACGGGCGGTACCATCATCGATCTCAAGTTCAACCAGCCGGTCGCGATCTCCGATATCCGCACGAGCCTCGGCAAGTACGATCTCGACGATGCGACCATCCAGCTCTCGGGCGCGCAGTCCGATGTCCGTGAGTCGGAAAACGTCATGATCCGCACGCGGGATCTTGAGGAGGATCAGCGCAAGGAAGTCATGGCGACGCTCAAGAGTGATGTCGGCGACTACCAGGTGCTGCGTGAGGAGAAAGTCGGCGCGACGATCGGCGGTGAACTCATCACGAACGCCGTCCTGGCCCTCGTCGTCTCGTGGGCGCTGATTATCCTCTACGTGGCGTACCGCTTTGAGCTGCGCTTCGGCATCGCGGCTGTCCTCGCGCTCATCCACGATATCCTCATCGTGCTGGCGGTATTCTCGCTGACGCAGCGCCAGATCGATTCGTCGTTCATCGCGGCGCTCCTGACGATCGTCGGTTATTCCATCAACGATACCATCGTCATCTTCGACCGCATCCGCGAGAATCTCAAGCTGCATTTCCGCCGCGGCGGCGACATCAACGAACTCGTCAACCGCAGTATCTTCCAGACGCTGACGCGTTCCCTCTACACGGTGTTCACGGTCCTCTTCACGACGGCTGCCCTCTACTTCTTCGGCGGCGATACGACGAAGGATTTTGCTTTCGCGCTGCTCGTCGGCTTCAGTGTCGGCTGCTATTCGTCGATCTTCATCGCGAGCCCGCTCTGGGTCGTCTTCCGCAACTGGTCGGAGCGCAAGCGCCATCAGCCGAAGGCTGCACCAGCAAAATAAATGACCGGCGGCAGTGTACGCTGCTGGCCTCGGCCATGAAGGAGCCTGTTCTGTTAGACAGGCTTCTTTTTTGTGCTAAGATTGATGGGACTGATAGGATTTTACAAGTGTACAGCGAATACTACTAAGATAAAGATTTTATGTAACAGGAGTTTTTATGATCAAGCAGTGGAACATGTACGAGCCGATCCCTGAGCTGGCTGCGTTTGCGCATGCCATCGGGCAGGATGAGATGATGGCGACGCTGCTCTGGCACCGCGGCATACGCGATGCCAGAGCGGCGGAAGCTTTCCTGCATCCTGAGGCTCAGCCTTTCCGGGATCCCTTCCTCATGAAGGACATGAAGCCTGCCGTCGCGCGCATCCTGCAGGCGATGGAGAAGGAGCAGCATATCACGGTGTACGGAGATTACGATGTCGACGGCATGACGGCGACATCGCTGCTGCTGCTGAATCTGCGGGCCATGGGGGCCAGAGCGGACTTTTACATACCGGATCGCCTGACGGAGGGCTACGGCCTCAACCGCCAGGCTCTTGAGCAGCTTGCAGAGACGACAGATCTCCTCGTGACGGTCGACTGCGGCATCGCGTCGGTGGTGGATGTCGGCGCCATGAAGGCCGGCTCGACATCATCGTGACGGATCATCACCTGCCAGGCGAGGTGCTGCCGGACGCCGTGGCTGTACTCAATCCGCACCGGCCGGACTGCCCGTATCCCGATAAGGAACTCGCGGGCGTCGGCGTGGCTTTCAAGCTCTGCCAGGCTCTCTGGCAGG
>ENA-OQBJ01000766-OQBJ01000766.1-human-gut-metagenome-genome-assembly--contig:-NODE-766-length-15468-cov-3.229450_pt1 | contig 15468 bp, 21 predicted proteins | sample MGYA00242743_ERZ504545 | MGnify/ENA primary metagenome ERZ504545 (study PRJEB26092, sample SAMD00036252) | human gut metagenome | host: Homo sapiens | study: EMG produced TPA metagenomics assembly of...
CAAAAAGGGCGGGGATGCATTGCCTCGCCCCGCAGGGCGGTTGTAAAGGTTTTATTATAAGAGGGCGCCTTCTATAATGTAGAGGCGCCCTACAACAACCCTCGCGCCAAAGGCGCGTCAAACTTAAGCCCCTTAAGAACCTTCGGCCCAGCGGGCCGTCAACCCTCAAGCCCGCAGGCTTGTCCATATGGCGCCCTCCACAACCCTCAGCGGCATAGCCGCTGTCAAACTTAAGAACCCTCGGGGCGATAGCCCCGTCAAACTTTAAAAGCCTCACGCCCCAAAGGGGCGTGTCCCCTCCCCATCCCTATCTTCCACTCCCCCTATTCCCATCCATAGGATATAATAAAGGAAATCTATTCCCTAAGGAGCACGAAATGATACAGGAAACAGCCTATGCCAAAATCAACCTCACTCTGTCTGTGGGTCAAAAAAGGACGGACGGATACCATGACATTGATTCCGTCATGCACTCTATCTCCCTCTCCGACACCATTACCCTGGAAAAGGCAGACACCACCACCTTGACCGTGGTCAAAGGCAGCGCCCGGAGCAGGGACAATCTCATGGTGAAGGCAGCGGAGCTTTTTCTCCGGAAAAAGCAGCTGCCCGGCGTTTCCATGACTCTTGCCAAGGAAATCCCCTCCCAGGCCGGTATGGGCGGCGGCTCCTCCGATGCGGCCGCTGTGCTCCGCGGCCTCGCCGCCCTCTATGAAACCGGCGATTCCCCTTCCGACCTGGCCGCCATGGGTGCTTCCCTGGGCGCGACATTCCCTTCTGCGTGGCCGGCGGCGCCGCCCGCTGCGAAGCATCGGCGATAAGCTCACCGCCCTGCCCCCTGGGAAGGGCTTCCCCTCCTCATCATCCGCCCCCAGACCTTTGAATCCACCGCCAGGGCCTACGCCGCCATCGACGCCCTCCCCGGACGCCTGAAAGACAATACGGGCAGCTGCATCAAAGCCCTTCAAACAAGAAACCTTACCCTTCTCCTTTCCTCCCTGGCCAATGATTTTGAACCGGCCCTTTTCCCACTGGACCCCATCCTCCAGGAAACCGCCTGCGCCCTGCACGCCCTTTCCCGCCCCGTCCTGATGACAGGCTCCGGCTCCGCCTTTTTCATGATATTGGAAAATGAAGGTGAAAGGGCATCCCTCCGCCGGGAGCTCCAAAAGGCCCATCCCCTCTGGTTTGTAGAAGAAGCAGAAACTACGGGCCCCGCCCTCACCGAAAAAGGCTGAACCCATTCCTGCCACCGAGCGCAGCAGGAATGTTGCCCGCAGTAAGTGGAAATCGGAAGGCCTTCGCTGCCTTCGGAGTCATCGGCAAGAGGACGCGAAACCTCCCATGGCTTCTTTTTCACATTTCAAATTCTTTCACGCAAAAGGCCGCGGATTTCTCCGCGGCCTTTGCCGTTTATACCTCAGCCTTCTACGAGGTCACCGGTATCGATTCTCCGAATCCCTGCCAGAGGCATGGAGGAGAGACCTGCCAGGGCGGTCCCTGCATCCAGGAGCTCCTGTCGGTGGCGCCCAGTTTGATCTGTCCCAGAGACATGGTCTTCACGGCAGTTTTGCCGTAGCTGTTAGTCCCGTTTTCGAAACGAATCTGAACCTTTACGTCGTATGCTTCCTTTTTCACTGCCATAGTATGACTTCCTTTCTACCTTCACAAAAACTTACGCCAGCTCTTCTTCGGAGGTGGTGATTACAGTGGCTTTTTCCAGGCCCGTCACATCTGCCCCTGCGCTGGTGACGAGGACGGGAATCATTTTCGCTGCTGCCGCTTTGACTTCGTCCAGAGTCACATTATCCCTGGGATTGGCCAGGGTAATGGTCATGGTGGATTTACTGTTGGTTTTGAATACGAGTGCCAGATTTTTCATGGGTATCCTTCCTTTCTAAATGAAATCTCCAGGAGAACCGCAGAAAGCCTGCCGCCCGGGCCGGCTCCGCTCTCTTCGTTTCTCTGTGTACATAGTCCGGTCGAGGAATGCCCAGTCTCAAGGAGGGGAAATAAAAATTTCCTCTTTCCGACGCTTTTCCATCCCCCTGATGGAGGGCCCTGTGCAGACTTCCTGTTTTCTTCGGCCCCCGAAGCGCTTTCCCAGCTGCCCTGAAGGGGTTTCTGCCATGTCCCCTCGCGCTCACTGCAGGACCCGTCAGGAATCTGCCGGCGGCCCCTTTCTTGCAGCCCCTGTCTTCATTTGTTATGATATGCTCGTAAAACAGGCTGAAAGGATGATTCGATGACTGCTGATAGGAAAAAAGGGCTCCTCTCTGCCTCTGCCGGCTCCGTCTTCTGGGGCAGCAGCGGCATTGCAGGCCAGTTCCTTCTGATTAATGAACATATAGCCCCTGCATGGCTGACCTTTTTCCGGCTCCTGACCGCCGGATTTCTTTTACTTCTTCTGACCCATTTCTTCAAAGGAAATATATCCGCCCTGTGGAAAGACCGGAAGGATCGCCGGGACCTCCTCATTTTCAGTGCCTTCGGCATGCTGGCACCCAGTACGGCTACTTTGCTCTATCCAATACAGCAATGCTCCTACCGCTACCATTCTGGAATACCTCATGCCTATCCTCATCATTTTCTGGTACTGCCTGTCAGAAAAGAGGCGGCCCCGGATGAGGGAGCTTTTCTGCGCCTTCTTCGCCATCGCCGGCACGGCCCTCATTGCCACGGGCGGTGACTTCAAAAGTCTGGCCATTTCTGAAAAAGCCCTTTTCTGGGGCCTTCTCTCAGCCCTGGCCTGTGCCTCTATACGGTGGAACCGGTGCGCATCATTAAGAAATACGGAGCGCCCCTGGTGGTAGGCTGGGGGATGTTCACCGCCGCTTCTTCCTCCTGCCCGTGACAGCCCTCACGCCTTTCACCGGCACCGTGGATACGTCCGTGCTCCTTGCCTTCGCTTATGTGGTCATTTTCGGCACGGTCTGCTCCTTTGTTCTCTACCTCAGCAGCGTGGCTATATCCTTCCCACGGAAGCCAGCATTATTTCTGCCATCGAGCCGCTGTCCTCCATCCTTTTCTCCTTCCTCATCTTCCGCCTCACCTTCGGCTTCTGGGAGCTCCTCGGCATGGCCTCATCATCCTGGCCGTGGCGGCAGTGGCAAGAAAATAAGGGACCCATTCGCTGGAAACCCCCTGCCTGCCGTCATACATGCGCTTTGCAGATTTGCGGGGAAACCGTATTTCCACAGGCAGTAAGGCGCAGACGCCTTTGGCGCCCGGATGCAAGCCGCCATGGGCTCCGCCCCTGGATGGCCCCATAGCTCCAGCCCTCCCTCTCCATCCCTTTCTGCTTCACATATTGACGCAGGTCAATCTATGTGCTATGCTCTTCAATATATTGATGTTGGTAAATACGAGGAGGTCCCTAAACCTATGCCAAAAGAACAAATCATCATGCTGAAGGCCATCACCGATGAAAGCCGCCTTCGCATTATCAAACTGCTTGAGCAGGGCGAACAATGCGCCTGCGTGCTTCTGGAAAATCTCCATTTCTCCCAGCCCACCCTGTCCCACCACATGAAGGTACTCTGTGAGGCCGGTCTGGTCAACAGCCGAAAAGAGGCAGATGGGTGTATTACTCCCTGAACCAGGCCAATGGCCGGGAGCTCGCCCGGTTCATCGAGGAGCTGTTTCAAGTGACAGACACAGGAGATGACCATCATGCATGCTGCTGATACAGAAAGAAATATGAGCTTTTTCCAGCGCTATCTCACCCTGTGGGTGCTGCTGTGCATGGCGCTGGGCGTGGCCCTGGGCCATTTCCTTCCCGCCCTGCCCCGTTTTCTGGGCCGCCTGCAGATAGATGACATTTCTCTTCCCATGCAGTGCTCATCTGGATCATGATTTACCCCATGATGATTAAAGTCGATTTCCAGAGTATCAAACAGGCTGGAAGAAATGGAAAGGGCCTTCTGGTGACCTGGGTGACGAACTGGCTCATCAAGCCCTTCACCATGTACGGCATTGCCGCCTTTTTCCTCTTCCACCTGTTTGGCGCCTTCATGGATCCGGAGCTGGCCAGACAGTACCTGGCCGGTGCCGTCCTTCTGGGCGCCGCCCCCTGCACGGCCATGGTCTTTGTGTGGAGCACTCTCACCCATGGAAATCCGGCGTACACAGTGGTACAGGTGGCCACCAACGACCTGATCATCCTGGTGGCCTTCGTGCCGATTGTGAAATTCCTTCTGGGCGTTTCCCAGGTATCTGTCCCTTACGACATTCTCTTTGTCAGTGTCTTCCTTTTCGTAGTCATTCCTTTATCCGGCGGCGTGCTGACCCGCCGCCTGGTGGTGAAGAACCGCGGCGAAGGGTATCTGGATAAGGTTTTCATCCACAAATTCGATCATGTAACCACGGCAGGCCTTCTTCTTACCCTGGTCATCATCTTCAGCTCCCAGGCGGACATGATCCTTTCCAATCCCCTGCACATCCTTCTCATCGCAGTGCCCTTAACCATTCAGACCTTTCTTATCTTCTTCCTGGCCTATGGAGCTGCCCATATGCTGAAGCTTCCTTTTTCCATCGCCGCCCCTGCCGGCATGATCGGCGCCTCCAATTTCTTTGAACTTTCCGTGGCGGTGGCTGTAGCCTCTTCGGTGCCTCCAGCCCTGCCGCCCTGGCCACCACCGTAGGCGTCCTCACGGAAGTACCGGTCATGCTCACCCTGGTCAGAATCGCCAACCATACGAAAGGATGGTTTTCCCATGAGTCATAAACCGGTCATTGCCTTCCTCTGCACCCACAACGCCTACCGCAAGGGGGCCTCCTCCCTTTGAAGTGAGATTTCTCCGCGCCCCAGCACTTTCGTCTATATGGCAGGGAAACGGAGAGAGTACCTGCGTCAATTCGTTTCTTGTAATAAGTATAGAAAACAGCTGATAAAAACAATAAAATGTATTTCATAGTGACAGCTGCAGCAAAAAAGCACCTTTGAGATTTCTCAAAGGTGCTGATTTTATCATGGTGCGCTTGGGGAGATTCGAACTCCCGACACACGGTTTAGGAAACCGCTGCTCTATCCAGCTGAGCTACAAACGCATTAGTTTTATTTTACAAAAAGAATGGGGTTTTGTAAAGAGTAACATATGGCCTGCTGTCCGCTTACCGCCGGATGGTGCGCCCCATTCCCGAAAGCAGGGACGCCTCGGAAGAAGAGCGAGAAGCCCATAACAGTCAAAACAGGTCCTTGATCCTGTCCAGCAGTCCCTTCTTCTCTTTTCTCGAAGGCTTGGGCATCACCGGCTTTTCCGGTCCCGGCCGGGGCACTCTTGGCAGAGGGGGCGTGTTTTCGCTGGGGCGGAAAGGCGGCGGCGCCGTGAAGGTGGGCATACGGAGCACCGGGGGCGCCATGATTTTCGGCTTCACTGCCGGCGTCCGACGCAAAGGGGTTCTGGCCTCGCTCCTGCCGTAGGGCACGTAGTGATAGGATTTGGAAGACGGGTCAGGCACGTTGCGGTCCGCAATGTAGCGGGTGCCGTTAAAATCCCGCCCCCGGAGCCGTTCCAGCAGCATGGACGCCATCATCTGGGGCGAAAAATAGGAAAAAGGCAGCCTTGGCGCCATGCGGGCAATGGAGGACAGGAAGGAGGTCTTCACATCTTCCAGCGTCAGATGCAGCTCTTTCCGTATTTCATCCATGAGAAGGATCATGCCCTTCTGGGTGGGGAACAGGTTCTCATAGGGCACCAGATTATTCTTATTTCCCATGCCCGACATATCCATGAAAAAGACAAGGTACAGGTATGGCAGGGCATGGGCCTTATCCTTGATGCGCAGGTAGAAATTGGCCACCGTGTAGTACATATTCCGAAGCTTGGACCATTCCCCCGCCATGGTGTACAGAGCGATTTTCTGCTGGAAAGCGCGGTACAGAATATCCCGGGCCGTAAAAGGTTCCCCCCGCTGGGTCAGGGCATTCTGGGACTCCCCGATTTCCCCTTCCGTTAATCCGTAATTTTCCCGCACATTCAGCACATAGGCCATGTGATGGCCGATTTCCGCCTTTCCTTCCCTGGTGAGCACGTAAATCCGGGGCACTCCATGGGCATAGTCCTTCTCCGGGATTTTGGAAATCACCCGCCCCGTGAGCTCCGCATGGGTGCCTTCGCCGGACAGGTCATAGCGCTTCAGGAAATCAGAAAGCACCTTGTCCGGGAGCATGTTCACCGTCTCCTGGGGCCGGCTGGACCGTATCCATCCATCTTCCATGAGGGCATCAATCCGGGTATTGGCATCGGGGCCGTAGATATGCAGTTTATAAGGCGGTATCCGATGATGCAGCGGCTTTCCGTCAAAATAATCCAGTATCAGTATATCCCTGATGGATAAACCCATGATGTCCCTCCTTTCCGGACCGGCGCGGGAGAATGGTCATTTCCTGCGTAAGCGTACCCTAATTTTCCATTCTTAATTATAATCCAGATACGCTCTTTTGAAAAGGGGAATTATGAGGGGGCGCGCTTCGCCGCAGGTTATGTAAAAAGGTTGTATAAAAAGGTTCTTAAGATTGATGCGCCCTATGGGCACAAGGATTCTGAAGTTTGACAACGCCGTTGGCGCTGAGGGTTGTGGTATCGACGCCTTTGGCGTCGATGAGTATATAGCCGCCTCTCGGCAGCAGCACTACGGGATTGTCTTCCCGCCCTCACAGTCATTCTGAGCGCCAGCGAAGAATCTCGGTGCATGACAGGCATGAGACAAACAGTAGTAAATACCAGTCGGCGGGAAGATTCGGGAAAAGGTTCTTAGGTTTGACCGGTCCCTTTGAGCAGAGGGTGGTGGTGGCGACAAAGGGGCCGCTGTGCGGCCCGGGTTCGGAGAGTGGTGCCTGCCGGACAATGGGTAGAAAGGCCGCTTCACGCCTTTCTGTCTGAAGCAGAAAAATTCCGGCAGCTGCTGTAAGGCAGTCTGCCGGAATATAATCTCCTCATTTATATTCCCATGGAATCAGCCCTTCCCCAGAAGTGCCGAAATGGCTCCGCTGGCGCCGATGCGGGAGGCGCCGGCGTTAAGGAAATCTTCCATTTCCTGTTTGCTGTGGATGCCGCCGGCGGCTTTGATTTTCACCTTTTCTCCCACGTATTTTTTAAAGAGTTTCACATCGGACAACGCAGCTCCGGCGCTGCCAAAGCCGGTGGATGTTTTGATATAGTCCGCACCCCCTTCAGTGACGCAGCGGCAGGCAGCGATTTTTTCTTCTTCCGTAAGATAGCAGGTCTCCACGATGACCTTCAGGATATGGTCCCCTATGGTCTCCTTCACAGCTTTGATTTCACCGGTCACATAGGAAAGATTCCCCTCCTTCAGGGCACCGATGTGGATGACCATGTCGATTTCATCGGCGCCGTCCTTGATGGCCTCTGCCGCCTCCACCGTTTTGGCCGCCCTGCTGCAGTTCCCCAGCGGAAAGCCACCACTGTGCAGATGGTGAGGGAAGGGAAGTGCTCATGGATTTTCTTTACAAAAGAGGAGGAAACGCACACCGAAGCCATGTGATACCTTTCCGCCTCTTCACATAAGGCACGGATGTCTCGCCAGGCAGCGGTGGCTTTCAAAAGGGTATGGTCCACATGGGAAAAGATGAAGTCGTTAGTCATGGAAATGCTCCTTTCTGCGTGATCTGTTTCTTCCTGCATTATAGCAGAAAAAGAGAGTGAGGAAAAAATGGAAAGGTATTTCTTCCTCACTCTCTTTCAGGCAGTTGAGGGCCTTATTTCTGTTGACCATAATAGGCATGGGGCCCATGTTTTCTCTGATAGTGTTTGTCCAACAGGGCCCGGTCCATTTCAGCCCGGGGATTCAGCAGCCCTGTTTTCCATGCCATTTCCGCCACTGTTTCCAGTACCACTGCATGGTATACCGCTTCTTCCGCATTTCTGCCCCAGGTAAAGGGCCCATGGTTTTTGACAAGTACCGCCGGCATATCCAGGGGATTGATTTTCCGCCGATTAAAGGTTTCTGCGATGACCTTCCCCGTATTCCACTCATAATCGCCCCGAATTTCCTCTTCTGTCATGTTTCTGGTACAGGGAACGGGTCCATAGAAATAGTCGGCATGAGTGGTCCCCAGGGCAGGGATATCCTTTCCTGCCTGGGCGAAAACAGCGGCATGGATGGAGTGAGTATGGACGATGCCTCCGATGCCGGGAAAAGCGTCATATAGATAAAGATGAGTAGGCAGATCAGACGACGGTCGGAGTTTTCCCTCCACCACATTTCCTTTTTTATCTACACTACCATATCATCGGGTGTCATGGATTCATAGGGCACGCCGGAGGGTTTAATCACCACAAGGCCTGTTTCCCTGTCCAGAGCGCTCACATTTCCCCAGGTATAGATAACCACACCCCGGGCAGGAAGTTCTCTGTTGGCCTTCCATACTTCCTTTTTCAATGCTTCCAGCATGATTGTCCTTTCTAAAAGAAGCCCTTTCATCAGTGTGGCGACCCTCGTTCCATTAGATTTTAGGTACCACTGATGGAGGTCAGTACCAGAAGGGCTCTTTTTATTTAGCAATGACCCAGGCTTTTTCTGCTGGGAAAGTAACATACACATCTCCCTGATGGATGGTTCTGCCGGGGTCAAAGGCATCGACAATCCATTCCTTATCCAGGGCATCCCGAAGGAAGTAGCGCACCTTTTCTCCCAGAAACATGGTATTGGTAATATGGGCCTTCAGGTTCACCTGATTCTCTACAGGGTTCTTAGAGAGGCCGGCGCTTTCCGGTCGCACTGATGCTACATATTCACTTCCATCTTTGACCGGGTTGGAGGAAGTAAAAACTGTGCCGCCATAGGCTACCTGATTTCCGCTTTCCCCTTTCAGGGAAATGAGATTGGTAGTGCCAATGAAATCAGCCACAAAAGCGGTTTTCGGTTCGAAATAGATTTCCTGGGGTGTGCCTACCTGATGAACGATGCCGTCTTTCAATACTACAATAGCGTCGGACATGGAAAGTGCTTCTGACTGATCGTGGGTGACGTAGATGGTGGAAAGGCCCATTTTCTGCTGAATCTGTCGCAGTTCCACCCGCACGTTTTCGCGAAGTTTGGCATCCAGATTGGACAGAGGCTCATCCAGGAGAAGAACTTCCGGATTCATTACAAGGGCACGAGCCACCGCCACACGCTGCTGCTGTCCGCCGGACATCTGGTTCGGGAACCGCTTTTCCATACCTTCCAGCTGCATGAGGGCCAGCGCCTGTTTCACCCGTTTTTCAATTTCATCCTTCGACTTCTTCTTTACCCGAGGCCATAGGATACGTTGTCAAATACATTCATATGAGGAAAGAGAGCGTATTCCTGGAATACCATGGCCGTATTCCGGTCATAGGGCGGGACTTTTTCAATGTTTTTCCCATTCAGCAGAATTTCCCCTTCATCTGGTTCATAGAAGCCGGCAATCATGCGCAGCAGTGTGGTCTTGCCGCAGCCTGAGGGGCCAAGGAAGGTAATAAAATGGCCTTTTTCAAAATTCAGGTTCACATTTTTAATGACATGGTTTTTCCCAAAGTATTTATTAATATTTTTCAGCTGTAATACGTAATCTGCCATAGTTGTCTCCCGCCTTTGTTAAAGATCAAATATATTAATCTTATCCCTCAGTATGAGCTTCACAATACCGAAGGTCAGATAAATCACAAGCATAATGCCTACAGCCGTTGCACTGGCAGTGGGCAGGAATCCCTGGTTTGCCAGGCTCATGATGTTGATGGAAGCCAGGTTCCATTCTGGCGATACCAGGAAGATGACGGTGGACAAAGTATTCATAGAACGCATGAAAGCGTATACAAAGCTGACAGAAAGGGAATTTTTCAGCATGGGCAGCACCACTTTGCAGAAGGTAGTAATGCTTCCGGCGCCCAGATTGGTGGACGCCTGTTCCAGGGAAGCATCAATCTGCTTCAATCCTGCCACTGCCTGACGATACCCCACCGGCAGCTGCCTTAGAGCCATACCCAGAATGATAATGGCCAGAGTGCCTGTCATTTCCAAGGGACCGTCATTAAATGCCAGAATCAGTGCCAAACCGATGAAGGTGCCAGGGAGAGATACCGGAAGCATAGCAAGGAAATCCATAATATTCCTGCCGGGGAATTTCTTCCTGATGGTGAGAAAAGCCAGCGCAATACCAAGAATTGTAGTAATGGCCGCCGTAGACATGGATGCTACCCAGGAGTTAATCATGACATTGGACTGAATAACTCCTTCCTTGAAGTAGTCCAGCGTAAAGGTATAGTCATAGCCGAAAGCCACAGTGAAGGCAAAGAGGATAACCACTCCGATTATCAGAAGAATGGCCAGACAGAGCAGGAGGCAGAAAGCAAAGAGCATCCATTTGGCCAAAGGGCCTGCAGTCACCCGAATAAGGCCGGAAACCGGCTTGCCGGTGACAGTCACATAGGAATTCTTTTCCAGATAATATCGCTGAATAAAAAATACAATCAATGTAGGAATCACAAGAAATACGGAAAGCGTGGCGCCCATGGGTAGATCCCAGGCACCGGTCACCTGTGTATAGGCTTCCGTTGCCAGCACGTGATAGTTGCCGCCTACCAGCATAGGATTGCCGAAGTCTGCCAGGGAGTTGATAGCCACCAGCAGGAAAGCGCTGGCCAGCCCCGGTGTAGCCAGACGCAGGGTTACCGTACGGAAGAGATACCATCCTCGGGCGCCCAGATTCTGGCTGCCAGCTCCAGATTCGGGCTGATGCTTTTCAGCACGCCGGAAATGGTAATATAGGCTAGCGGGAAAAGGCGATGGTCTGTGCCACCCACAAACCGAAGGGCCCATACAGGTCCACTTTCAGATGCAGCAGCTGCCATGTAATAAATCCACGCCGGCCAAAGAGCATGATAAAGGCCAGACCTGTCACCACAGAAGGCGCCATAGTGGGCAGGAGAGCTATCACCTGAAAAAAACGTTTGCAGGGCATATCGGTGTAGTTAATGCCATAGGCAAAGAGAAAGCCACATACAATGGCTGCCGCTGTGGCGATAAAGGAAGAAAAAAGGGTATGCCCAAATACCAGTATGAATTCTCTGCCTGTAATGGCCCTGATCCAGTCTGCTCCGTAGGAACTAGAAGGATCTTCACAAAGGGATAAATAATAAACACACCGAAAAGGAGGAACACTGCTGCAATGCTGATAAGAAGCGGCGGTTCCCGGAGAAGCAGTTTCAGTTCCATCCCCAGTCCTGTATGTTCATGACCTGTATCTTTTTCGTTCATAATAACTCCTTATTTCATGATTTGTGACAGTCTTCCCATTTCATAAAGGAAAAAATACACCTCCGCCGGAAAGCGGAGGCATATCTTCATTATCCATCAGTCAGCAAAGAATTCATCACAATTTTTCTGCTTATCCGCGCCGGCTTTGATGAGATCATATTCCTTGAAAAGCGGCAGTTCCTTCAGCGGTTTCATTCCAGGAGCGGAGCCACATCGGGGTTGCAGGCCACACCATGGGTGGTCTTTACCAGAATATCGCCTGCTTCTTTGGTCAGAACGAAATCAATGAACGCTTTAGCTGCTTCATCATTGGCATGATTCTTAATCTTGCCCACCGGGCAGGTGGTCCATCCAGCCTGGTCATAAATGGTGCTGTGAATCTTCTGCCTTTGGCACTGACCAGAGTCTGGTCAGAAATGAAATTCAAGCATACCAGATATTCTCCGGCGCCGGTTTTCTGTCCCGGCGTAAAGCCCGACGGCGTAAACTGTGCGACCTGTGGTTTTAATGCTTTCAGATAAGCCCAACCCTTTTCCGGTCCCATCTGCTGAAGAACAGAACTGATGAATGTATTGCCGGTACCAGACTTTCTCGGATCCGGCATAATAATTTCGCCTTTGAATTCCGGTTTCAGCAGATCTTCCAGTGTTTCCGGAGCCTTCACACCCTTCGGTTCAAATTCTTCCTTAAACCGCTTCTCGTTATAGCCGATAGACATAACCTCCAGATAGGTACCGTACCAGTATCCATCCTTATCCTGATATTCCGGAAGGATCATGCCGGCATTAGGAGACTTATAGGCTTCCAGCAGACCATCGGCTGCAGCCTTCGCATGGGCATCCGCTGTGCCCCCCAGCCAGATATCCGCTTTCGGAGCATCCTTTTCCGCCTGGATGCGGGCCAGTGCTTCACCGGTAGGCAGACGGATGAAACTTACATCAGCACCGGTCTTTTTCTTGAAGGAATCTGCCAGCTGCTTAGCCGTATCTTCATGGAAAGAAACGTACATCACCAGTTTCTTTCCCTTCAAATCCGGTCCCTGCGGTGCTCCCGCCTTACCGGAGGAAGACTGTCCACCTCCACACCCGGCTACAGCCAGCGCTACTGCAGTTAAAGCACATGCAGCCAAGCTTCTATTTCATTACGAGCATCTCCTCTCAAAATGTGAACCTTACGAACTCTTTACATCTCTTTTACAATTTTATCATAAAGTAGATACTATTTGTACCTACTTGTAATTTAAGCATAGTTCTTATATGAATCCATCTCTTCCCTTCATAGAATCACTATTTATTGGTCAGAATCGATTTTTTACTCCATATTTTGTCAATATATCTGATATATTTATATTATTATTTCTGAAATAAATATATGCTATATTTTTAAATAGTGTTTCTGGCATAAAAAGATAATTTTCCTTCATCCCACACAAAAAGGAGCTGTGAAGAAATGATTGAATGACACAGATATCGCTCCGCCCCACTGTCATTTCAACGAAAGCGTCGCGGAGTGGAGAAATTTCACAACTCAACGGTACAGAGAGCATGGCGGTTTGAAATCTCTCGGCTCAGAGTTTCCATAGAGTCCAAAGGTTTTACCACCCATACCGACAGGTACCCCCACTCGAGATGACGCATAGGCGGGAAGCTTACCATCCGAAAAAAGCCATAGAAAAAGGGACTGTGAAAAATGATTTCTATTTTTTCACAGTCCCTTAATAAATTCCATGAAATTCCCTATTCCTTATGGTTCCAGGGCACCAGTTTCCTTTCCAGAAACTGGAGGAACAGGTTGAAGATGAGACCCAGCACAGAGAGGACGATGACTCCTGCCATGAGGCGTTCGGTAATCATGAGGTCGCCGTAGTGGAGGATCAGGCGCCGATGCCCTGTTCGGCGGCAATCATTTCGGCCGCCACCAGAAGGAGGAGAGCGGTGCCGGCAGCTATGCGGAGGCCGGCGAAGATCATGGGGAGGGCGTAGGGCAGCACCACGTTTCTCATGGTATAGCCCCAGCCGGCGTGGAAGCTCACGGCCACTTTGATGAGCAGGGTGTCCACGTTTTTTCACGCCGGAGTAGGTGTTCATGGCCACGGGGAAGAAGACGCCCAGGGCGATGATAGTGACTTTGGATACTTCACCGATGCCCAGCCAGAGGATGAAAAGGGGGAGCAGGGCGATTTTTGGAATGGGGTAGAGGGCATTGACGATGGGGTTGACCATGCGGTCCGCCAGGGCGGAGGTGCCGGTGACCAGGCCCACCAGAAGGCCGAAGGCGCTGCCCAGGAAGAAGCCCAGCAGAATGCGATACAGGGAGGCCGCCAGGGAGACGCCGATTTCTCCATCCTGAATCATATCGATGAGAGCAGAAATGATGAGGGTAGGCGGCGGCAGGAAGAGGGATGACACCACCCCTGCCCGGCAGATGCCTTCCCAGATGAGAAGCAGCACCGCCACGGAAATCAGGGAAACAGCGGGGCTGTAGCTTTTCTGCCACCGTTTCATTTTATTTTCAACCATGTACTTATTCATCGCCATTCACCTCCGTCATCGCCTCCAGGGCGTCTTTGCTGATATGTTCCCAAATGGTACGGGTGAGGCGGTCGATTTCTTCCGCATGTTCCGGTTTCTCCCGGTCGCCCCGGGGGATGGTAATGGAAAGGATATTCCGCACTTTTCCCGGGCGCCGTGAAAGAAGCACCACCCGGTCCGCCAGCATGACCGCTTCCTGGATATTGTGGGTCACGTAAAGGGTGGTGAGCCGCGTCTTTTCCCACAAGTCCACCAGTTCCTGCTGCATGATGATGCGGGTCTGGGCGTCCAGGGCGGAGAAAGGTTCGTCCATGAGGAGCAGGTCCGGATTGATGGCCAGGGCCGGGCAATGCCTACCCGCTGTCTCATGCCGCCGGACAGCTGATGAGGATAGGATTTCTCAAAGCCTGAAAGGCCTACCAGGGAAATATAGTGGTCGATTCTCTCTTTCCATTCTTTCTTCGGCAGCACATGGCCGGCGTCCAGTCCAAAGGCGATGTTGTCATATACGTTACGCCAGGGCATGAGGCCTGTCTCCTGAAATACGATGGATACCCGGGGCTCGCTTTTCAGATCTTCCCCTGTGAAATAGACGGATCCTGCATCCGGCGACAGAAGGCCGGCGCAGATATTAAGGAGGGTCGATTTTCCGCAGCCCGAGGGTCCTACGAGGGCCACGAATTCTTCCTTGTGCAGGGTGATATTGATATCCTCCAATACCGGCAGGACCTTTTTGCCGTTCCGGAAGGATTTGCTGACTTGATCGATAATAACTTCCATAGATGACTCCGTTTTTTATATTTTTATAACACGCCCTGTCGGGTGTGAGGGTTGACGGGACTTCGTCCCGAGGGTTCTAAAGGTTCTTAAGTTTGACGGGCCGTTGGCCCGAGGGTTGTGGATTGCCCTACGGGCAATGCTTATAAAGTCAACGTTACGGATCTGACTTTTTGTATCATATGGCATGATAGGCATTCTGGTGATTGGCTCTCTGCGTTCACCACCAAAGGGGAAATTGCGGAATGGTACATGAAATATATGACTCCCTGTTTTTCTTCTCCATACTTCTCGTTTCCCCTTGAGGGGAACGCCTCGAAGAGGCAAAGGGTGTACAAGGCAGAGCGCCGATTTGACACCCCATCGCTATCCTGACCGCCAATCGGCAGCCTGTGTCATTTTTGTTTCTTACCCTTGGACACACCTGCGGTGTGAGGGTTCAAGGGGAAGGTGGCCAGCCCCTGCGGGGCTGGAGGTTATAGCCGCCTGCGGCGGCGGGTTGTGTAAAAGGGTTATGGAAAAAGGGTTCTTAAGATGGACCGGCCCTATGGGCCGGAGAGTTCATAAGTTTGACGGGGCCTTTGGCCCGAGGGTTGTGGATTGCCCTACGGTGCACAGCGAACACATTTTGAAGGAGCGATAGCGACGCGCAATGTAGTGAGTCGTTTCCCCTTTAGGGGGCAATGCTTATAAAGTCAGCGTTACGGAATTAGTTTTCTATATCATATGACATGCTTCCCACCGGCAAGGTGGTGCCGTAAGGCACCAAAGGGGGGAATGCATTTCCTCGAGCGGAGCGAGGCTGGCCTGTTTTCCCACGGGCGAAAGCCCGGTTGTAAGTTTTATCATAAGAGGCGCCTTCTATCAATCATAGGCGCCCACCACAACCCTCAGCGGCAAAGCCGCTGATCAAACTTTA
>ENA-OQBJ01000767-OQBJ01000767.1-human-gut-metagenome-genome-assembly--contig:-NODE-767-length-15430-cov-2.510096_pt1 | contig 15430 bp, 22 predicted proteins | sample MGYA00242743_ERZ504545 | MGnify/ENA primary metagenome ERZ504545 (study PRJEB26092, sample SAMD00036252) | human gut metagenome | host: Homo sapiens | study: EMG produced TPA metagenomics assembly of...
TGCGTTTCATCGAGAACAAGCTGCGCGAGAGCTTCGGCTTTGAGGGCACGCCGCTGCAGCTCATTGTACGCGCACGCGATGAGGAGGAGTATCGCTGATGACCAGTAGCATCCTTATCACTTGCCTCGTGAGCTATCTCTTGGGATCTATCCCGAATGGGCTTGTGTTCGGCAAACTCTTGTGGCATGTCGACCTGCGGGAACACGGCAGCCACAACATCGGCGCGACGAATGCCTGGCGTACGCTCGGCAAGGGGCCTGGCTTCCTGATTTTCCTGCTGGACTTCCTCAAAGGAGCCATCAGCGTTTATTTGGCTGAAGCGCTGACGGGCATCCCGTTCGTCATGATCCTCGCGGGCGTGCTCGCCATTGTCGGCCATTCCTGCTCGCTGTTCCTGCGCTTCAAGGGCGGCAAGGGGGTCGCGACGGGGCTTGGCGTCATCACGATGCTCATGCCGCTGCCGAGTCTCATCGTCTTTCTCGTCTGGCTGGCCATCGTCAAGGTGTCGGGCTACGTCTCGCTGGTTCCTGCCTTGCCGCCGCGCTCGTGCCCATCCTCGCCTGGGGCTTTTCCTATCCTTTTGAGTATACGGTTTTCGGCGTGCTGGCTGCGGCGTTCATCATCGTCCGCCACAAGGCGAATATCGGCCGTCTCCTGAATGGGACCGAAAGTAAGATCCACGCGGGACACCGGGGAAACAAGCGTGGATAAAATGTAATCATTTACCGTCTTTTATTGTATCGTTTTTGGACATTCTTGGAAAATGTATTGGCATTCGTACACATAATATGGTATACTATCCTTTGTCAAAAGAGTAGTATCCATTGGAGGCGTAATGTATGAATAAAGAGAAGAGTGGATTCTTCCTCGTCCGTGAGGAAATCCTGCCAGAGGCCATCAAGAAGACCATCCGTGTCAAGGAGATGCTCAAACGCGGGGATGCGCGTACCATCAATGAGGCCGTCGAGAAGATGGAGCTCTCGCGCAGTGCGTATTACAAGTACAAGGATTATGTTTTCCCATTCTACGAGGCCAGCCAGAACAAGATCGTGACCCTCACGTTCCTGCTCGAGCATAAGAAAGGTGTCCTCTCGAGTGTACTCAATACCATTTCTGCAGATTCGGGCAGTGTCATGACCATCAACCAGGGCATTCCCCTGCAGGGCGTAGCAACGCGACCGTGTCCATCGAGACGGCCAACCTGTCGGTCGACCTTGAGGCGCTGCTCGACAAGCTGCGCATGGTCGACGGGGTCAAGCGCCTGGAAGTTCTGGGCCAGTCCTGAGGAAAGAGGGTGTGTCGAATGGAAAAGGTCATTAAGATTGGTTTGCTGGGTTCTGGCACGGTGGGTTCTGGTGTCATCAAGGTACTGGAAATGAACCGGCGTCAGATTACCGAACGTGTCGGCACACCGATTCAGATCAAGACGGTTCTGGTGCGCGATGTCAAGAAGCCGCGTCCGTATCTCAAAGACCTCCGGGTAACGGATGATATCGAGGAAATCCTGCAGGATGAGGACATCGATGTCGTGGTCGAACTCATGGGCGGCCTGCATCCGGCGCGCGAATACATGCTGCGTGCAATGGAAGCTGGCAAGAGTGTCGTCACGGCCAATAAGGACGTCGTTGCCCAGTTCGGCAAGGATATGTTCGCGATGGCTGAGCAGCACGATGTGGATTTCCTGTTTGAAGCCAGTGTCGGCGGCGGCATTCCCATCATCACGCCGCTCAAGCAGTGCCTGACGGCGAATCGCATCACGGAAATCATGGGCATCGTCAACGGTACGACGAATTACATGCTGACGAAGATGACGGAGTGCGGCTCGGATTACGATACCGTCCTCAAGGAAGCGCAGCAGAAAGGTTATGCCGAGGCCAATCCATCGGCCGATGTCGATGGCCTTGATGCGGCTCGCAAGGCGGCAATCCTGGCGTCACTCGCTTTCAATACGCGTATCCAGCTGGAGGATGTATCCGTCGAAGGTATCACGAAGATCACGCCCGATGATATCGAGTATGCGAAAGATCTCGGCTATGTCATCAAGCTGCTGGCGGTCGGCAAGGATTCCAAAGAGCAGGGCGTCGATGTGCGCGTCCATCCGGTGTTCCTGCCCAAGAGCCATCCGCTGGCTGCGGTCAACGGCGTCTACAATGCGATCTTCGTGCGCGGCAATGCCATTGGCGAGGCCATGTTCTATGGGCAGGGCGCCGGTTCCCTGCCGACGGCTTCAGCGGTCGTCTCGGATATCATCGATGTTTCGCGCGATATCGTCAATCGTACCTTCGGGCGCGTGCGCTGCACCTGCTATGAAAAGAAGGAACTCTGTCCGTTGGAGAAGACGGTCTCGTCGTATTACGTGCGCCTGCTTGTCGACGATAAGCCGGGGTACTCGGTGCCATTGCGACGGCTTTTGGCGACGCTGGTGTCAGCCTCAAGTCGGTCATCCAGACGCGCCGCAATGTCGTCGACCATGCGGAGATCGTTGCAGTCACGCATATCGTCGAGCATGCGCGCATCCAGTCGGCCCTGCGCGCGCTCAAGGAGCTGCCGGTGGTCGATGAGATCCGCAATGTCATTCGCGTCGAGAACGAACGGGGGTAAGTCATGGCTGAGAAAATGGTCCGGGTGCGCGTGCCCGGCACGAGTGCCAACTGCGGCCCCGGGTTTGATACGCTGGGACTCGCCTGCACCATCTACAACGACCTCGAGCTGCGCCTGACGCGCGAGCCGGGGCTTTCCATCACGATGACCGGTGAGGGCGCGGCCAACATCCCGTGCGATGCGCGCAATATCGTTTGGCGTTCTGTCCAGTATCTTCTGCAGAAAGCCGGTCGTGCGAAAGACTATCGTGGAGCCGTCATCCACATGGAGAATCATGTGCCGCTTTCGCGCGGGCTTGGCAGCAGTGCGACTGCTATTGTCGCAGGTCTCACGGCAGCGAATGCCCTGATCGGCAACCGTTTCAACCGTTATGAACTCCTCGAGTTCGCGACGGATATCGAAGGCCATCCGGATAATGTTGCACCGGCCATCTTTGGCGGCTTCACGGTCAATGCCGTGACCGATGGTCACGTCGACTGCTTTCATTTCCGGCCGAATTTCCGGCTGAAACTCGTCGTGGCCGTGCCGGATTTCCCCCTCTCGACGCGCATGGCTCGCAAAGTCCTGCCGGAGGAAGTGCCGCTGAAGGATGCCATCTTCAATGTCAGCCGGGCTTCGATGCTGGTTGCGGCTCTGACGCGCGGCAACGAGCGTTTCCTGCGCCATGCTTTCGAGGATGCCCTGCATCAGCCATACCGTGCCAAGCTCATCCCCGGCATGTACGATGTCTTTGCGGCAGCCCGTGCGGCAGGTGCGGCAGGTGTGACGCTGAGCGGCGCAGGACCATGCCTCATCGCTTATGTGCTGGAGCGCCGTCATGCGGAAGAAGCCGTAGGCAAGGCCATGCAGGCAGCATTTCGCCAGCATGATGTCAAGTCGCGCATCCTGATCCTTGATCTCGATACGCATGGTGCGCATCTCATCAAAAAATGAGGATGCATCAGTTGATTCGCCCTTGAGGCTCATCGGAAGAAGAAGCTCTGCCAGACGGCAGGGCTTTTTTGTATCCCGGTGCCTAGAAGGCGGCAAATCCACTATGCAGGATGCCTGCGAGGCAGGAAAAATGCATCTGCCTGTGGAAGCACATATGTGTAGACTGATGCGGCAAGCCGTTGCGCTGGCAATGCCGCGGCTATGAGAGCAGGCAAAGATACAGAGGAAAGGCAGGGATCATCTTGCAGGAAGCAGAATTTGCAGATCGTCTGCGGCAGGCCGGGGGACGTGTATTCCTCGTCGGCGGCTGGGTGCGTGACAAATGCCGCGGTGCCGTACCGCACGATAAGGATTATATGGTGTCCGGGCTTACTCCCGGGCAGCTGGAAGCACTCTTGCCGGGAGCCAGGCGTGTGGGACGCGGCTTCCCGGTATATCTCGTAGCGATTGACGGCACGGAGTGTGAGGTCGCTCTCGCGCGCAAGGAGCGCAAGCAGGGAGCCGGCTACCGCGGCTTTGCCATCGACTGCGATCCGTCCGTGACGGTGGAGGAGGATCTCTACCGGCGGGATACGACGATGAACAGCATGGCTCTGGAGCTGCCCATGGGGAAATGGATCGATCCTTACGGCGGACGGATGGATATTGAGAAACACCGGATCCGGGCGGTTTCGCCTCATTTCCTGGAAGACCCCGTGCGGCGCTGCGGGCGGCGCGCCAGTCTGCAGAATTCGGCTTCACGATTGAACCCCGGACACTTCATTACATGCATGCCTGTCGCGAGGAACTTGCCGCAGAGCCTGCCGAGCGCATTGTCGCAGAACTGCGGCGCGCACTCAAGGCTCCCGAGCCTCGCGTTTTTTTCCGCAGCCTGGAAGCAGCCGGCCTGCTTGTGGCTATTTTCCCGGAACTCCATGCTCTCATCGGCAAGACACAGCCCGTGGCATTCCATCCTGAGGGAGATGCTTTCGAGCATACGATGCTCATCACGGATACCGTGGCTCACGCGACGTCTTCCCTGCTTGCGCGCTTTGCCGCGCTTGTCCATGACCTTGGCAAGGGGACGACACCCAAAGAGATGGAACCGCATCATTATGGTCATGAGACCGCGTGGCTCCGTTGACTGCCTCAGGGCCTGGGATGCGCGCACGACCCTGCCGCGCACGTGCTGAAGGCCGGTGCTTTTGTCATCGAACAGCATATGCGTGCGCCGCTCCTGACCAAGCCAGGCAAGATAGCACATCTGCTGCTTGCCATCGACCATTCTGTTCCTGAGCCTTGCCGAGTTCAATGCTGTCATCCTGGCCGACCATCACAGCCTGCCCTCTTATCTGCTCCATGGCAGCAAATACCTGGCTGCCATGAAGACCGTGCATGGAGACCAGGCCCCCCAGGCGCTCCGGGGACCGGAGATCCGGGACTGGATCTTTGGTGAGCAGGTAAAGATCCTGCGTCAATTCATGGCAGCTGAGGAATAAATTTTTTCAATCAAGCAGGAGGTTCCTCATAGATAGCGAATTAACTAAAATATAAGAAAATACTGCTTCAAGAGGTGATCATCATGCATATATCATTCCTTATAAATCCAAAGCGCCAAAGATCGATCCGAGTGTGTTCCTGGCCCCGACAGCTGTCGTTTCCGGCGATGTCGAGATTGGTGAAGGGTCCAGCCTCTGGTTCGGTACCGTGGTTCGCGGGGATTTCCAGTCCATTCGCATTGGCAAGAATACGAATATCCAGGACAATGCGACCATCCATGTGATGTGGGATTCGCCGACCGAGATCGGCAATGGCGTCATCATTGGTCACAATGCGCTGCTCCATTGCCGGAAGGTGGGGGACAATACCCTGATCGGCATGGGATCCATCGTTCTTGGTTATACGGAAATTGGAGAAAATGTCGTGATCGGTGCAGGCAGCATGATCACGCAGCACAAGAAGATCCCGTCGAATTCTCTCGTATTCGGGAATCCGGCCCAGATTATCCGTGCGCTGCGTGACGATGAGATCGAGGCACTCAAAAAATCCGCCTTGAGTTATCGTGATGTGGCCGCTCTCTATCGGGCAGAAAAATTATAAGGGGATATCGATTCATGGAAAAAACACTTGTACTCATCAAACCGGATGCTTTTGCCGAACATTACAGTGGAGATATCATCAAACGCTACGAGACAGAAGGGTTCCGCATCGTGGCGATGAAGCTCCTCAAGATGGATGAGCGCCTTGCCTCTATCCACTATGCCGAACACATCGGCCGTCCATATTATAAGGATCTCGTGGGCTTCATGACGTCGGGACCGCTCATTGCGATGGTGCTTGAGGGGGAGGATGCCATTGCCCGTGTGCGCAAGATTAACGGCAAGACGAATCCTGTTGAGGCAGCAGAAGGCACAATCCGCAAGCAGTTCGCCGCCTCAGGGCGCCGCAATGCCGTACATGCCTCGGATAGCCCGGAGAGTGCCAAGCGTGAGATTTCCATCTTCTTCAGCGAATGCGAGATTTATGACGGCACATATACAATACTGGGATGAGTCAAGTGCATCGTTTGCACGAAGGGGGGCATTTTGATGTCGATTACAACCAAGACAGGAGATAAAGGACAGACGAGCTTGTTTACCGGCGAGCGCGTCGAGAAAGGCAGCCTGCGCGTTGAGACGTATGGTACCATCGACGAGCTGGATTCTGCGCTGGCCATGGCCCGTGCCTTTGTGACCAAGGATGAGGTGCGGGAACGCATCCATGAGCTGCAGAAGACGCTCAGCCGCTTGATGGCAGATTTTGCCAGCCTGGGCAGAGATCCCTTGGTCACGATGGCGGAGGTCCAGGCACTGGAAGAAGACATGGCATCCATCGAGGAAGATCTGCCGGAGATGCATGCTTTCATCGTGCCGGGGGATACGCAGGGTGGCGCGATGCTCGACCATGCCCGCACCGTTGCCCGTCGTGCGGAGCGGTGCAGCTGCCGTCTGGCCAAGGAAGCTCCCATCGCAGAGAGTGACCGTCTTTTCCTCAATCGCGTGTCGGACTATTGTTTCCTGCTCATGCGTCTCGAGGAAGATGTTTACGCGGACAGTGACGATGAATAAGCTTTTTACTGCTTGACACATGCATTCTACGCAATCCTGCATGCAAGGGATACAAAAATCCCGCAGCAACCCGGAAGAACCGGCTGCTGCGGGATTTTTTGTTGGTTTTGGCAGGATTCTGTCGTTATTCAGAGAATAAAGAATAAGATAAATTATAAAGCAAAAGCTGATATAGGAGGGAATGTCGATGAAATCATACAAGAGTACGAACTTACGCAATGTCGCGGTGGTCGGTCATGGCAAGACAGGCAAGACGAGCCTGCTCGATGCCTGCCTCTTCAATGCCGGCGTAACCAAGCGTCTGGGCAGCGTCGAGGAAAAGACGAGCTTGCTCGATCATGAACCGGAAGAAATCAAACGCGGCATGACAATCAATATGAAACTGGCTGCCTGTGAATGGCGTGATTATAAACTGAATTTCATCGATACCCCGGGATATCCGGATTTCGTGGGCGATGTCAAAGGCGCTATGCGTGCAGCTGACAGTGTACTCATTGTACTCTCAGCACCTTCCGGCATTGAAGTGGAGACGGAGAAGGTCTGGCAGTATGCTGAAGCAGAAGAGTTGCCGCGTGCTTTTTCATCAATAAAATGGATCGGGAACATGCCGATTTCCAGCAGGTGATCGAAGAGCTGCGCGTCCGTTTCGGCAGCGGTGTCGTACCAGTCCAGCTGCCCATCGGCCAGGAAGCGGCTTTCCAGGGGGTCGTTGATCTTTTGGCCTTGCACATGAAAATTGTCACGCATGATGATGAAGATCTCATCGCAGATATCCCGGAATACATCCAGGCCGATGTCGAGGCGGCGCGTCAGCAGCTCATTGAATCCGTCGCGGAATTCAACAATGAATTGCTCGAGAAATACATCGATGGCAAGGAGATCACCGAGCTTGAAGTCACGGCTGCGTTGATCGAAGGCATCCAGGCAGGCAAGATCTTCCCGGTTTTCTGCGGTGCGGCCAAGGCGAATATCGGCGTCAAGAAGCTCATGAACGGCATCGTGGAGTATATGCCGACGCCGTATTTCAAGGTGGCTATCGGCACGGATCCCAAGAATGGCGACCTCAAGGAGCGTCATACGGAAGATGCCTTCTCCGCACAGGTATTCAAGACGTTCGTCGACCCCTTCGTCGGCCGTTTGAGCCTGCTGCGCATCCTCTCGGGGACCATGCGCAGCGATGCGTCGTACTATCATCGAATCGCGATAATACGGAGCGCATCGGTACTCTGTTCTCTCTGCAGGGCAAGCGGCAGGAGAATCTCACGGAAGCAGCGGCCGGCGATATTGTCGGCACGACAAAACTGCAGTCCGTCAAGACGGGAGATACGCTCTGTGACGCACAGGATGCCATCCTCTATGAACCGATCTCCTATCCGGAACCGATGCTCGAGATGGCCGTGACAGCTAAGAAAAAAGGCGATGAGGACAAGGTCTTTGCCGCTTTGACCAAGCAGCAGGATGAGGATCCGACCCTTGCGCTCTGCAAGAATCCGGCTACGCATGAAATGCTGCTGAAGGGCGTGGGCGAAGTTCATCTCGAGATCCTTACGGACAAGCTCCAGCGCAAATTTGGTGTGGATCTGCATCTCGATAAGCCGCGCGTGGCTTATCGGGAGACCATCCGCAAGAGCGTCAAGGTCCAGGGCAAGCACAAGAAGCAGAGTGGCGGTCATGGACAGTACGGTGATGTCTGGCTGGAGATCAGTCCGCGTGAGGCAGGCAGCGGCAATGAGTTCACCGAGACGATTTTTGGCGGCAGTGTGCCGCGCCAGTACATCCCGGCCGTAGAGAAAGGGACGGCAGAGACGCTGGCTGCCGGTGTGCTTGCTGGTTACCCGGTCGTCGATGTCAAAGTCAATCTGTACGACGGTTCATACCATCCAGTCGATTCGTCGGAAGCGGCTTTCAAGACGGCAACGGCTCTGGCCATCCGCAAGGGGATCATGGAAGCGGCACCCATCCTGCTCGAACCCATCGACATCATCACTGTCGTGGCACCGGAATACTACATGGGCGATATCATGGGCAAGCTCAACAGCAAACGCGCCCGCATCCAGGGCATTGACAGCCGCGGCAAGGACATGGGCGAGATCAAGGCACAGATCCCTGAAGCCGAACTCTATCGCTTTGCGACGGATCTGCGTTCTCTGACTCAGGGGCGCGGCAGGTATGAGCTGACGTTCTCGCATTATGAAGCTGTACCGGAAAAAGATGCTGCTGTCATCATCGCCGAGGGGCAGCGCGCAAAAGAATGAGGATGGCCGTCTGGGGACAGGCGACTGGAACTGCATGGAATGTGCAAGGCCCGCAGACAAAGGCAGATGCCCGGAGCTGCGGGCTTTTTGTCTGCAGACGGCATGCCGGGGCTGTTGCAAAATGAGAGGGATAATGGTAGTATGTAGAAAGTATGGCACGTATGCATAAATCTTATATAGAAAAGAGATAGAGAAAATGGTTACATGGAAAAAGATTTGTGCAGGCATGCTCAGTGCTGCCCTGCTCACAGGTGCTGCCACGACGACGTTTGCCGCTGAAGAGCAGTCTGATAAAACAGTTACGCTTTACAATCAGCCGGGTGCGCCGCTGCCCGAGGCCCCGAAGGCAGCCACGACGACTGCAGCTGTTGTGCCAGCTGCGACGACGGCTGCAGCAGAGGCCCCGCAGAAAGTGGAACTGGCCGATAAGCTCGTCATCAATCTCGCGGCTCGCTCGCTGGCCGCTGTGCGCAACAATCAGAAGGTGGCGCTGTATCCGATTGGCCCGGGCAAGACTTCGACGCCGACGCGACTGGATATTACAAAGTCATCGAGAAGGAAGTCAATCCGATTTGGACGGATCCTGGCGATCCTACGAATTCCATCCCGTCGGGCCCTTCGAATCCGCTCGGCTATCGCTGGATCGGCATCGGCGGCAACTACGGCATCCATGGCACGAACCGTCCGGATTCTGTCGGCCACTATGTATCGAACGGCTGCATCCGCATGCATGAGGAAGATGTCGAGAAGGTCTTTGATATGGTAGAAGTCGGCACGCCGGTCGAGATCACGTACAATCGCATTGTCGTAGAGAAGACGCCGGATAACCAGATTGCTTATTACGTTTACCCGGATGGCTATGGCTGGCAGAATGTCACGGCTGCCGATGTCGAGAAATGGCTGGCCGGTTATGGCGTCGCTGATTTCGTCAACGATGCGGATGTCGAGCAGAAAGTAGCGGCTTCTGATGGCACGCCGAACTACGTTGCCAAGGTTTATCCGCTTTACGTCAATGGCACGAAGCTCAAGGGCAAGGCTGTCGTCCAGGACGATATCGTCTATCTGCCGGCCGTTGAACTGGCACAGGCTTCCAAGGTCTCGCTGGGCTGGAAGCCGGAGGAAAAAGTGCTGCTGAGTACGTATGGCCAGGCTGTCGGTTATCAGAAGAAGGATACGCTTTATTGCAATTCCGATGATATCGGTACGCTTTACCATCTCGATGGCGGTTTGGACAAGGAAGGCAAGTATGTCTTGAAGAACCAGGCTGCTGCCGTAAAGACGGAGACGGCTGTGAAGGAAGCGGCCGTTGCCGAGACAAAGGCAGAGGGAACGGTCAAGGCTGCTGAGACGAAAGCCGAGGCAAAGGCTGAGACGGCTGCCAAGACGGCAGGACAGAAAGCTGCGGCAAAATAAAGAGAACAAACCGTTTTTCTCCCGGTTCCAGCCTGGCGTGTGTTCAGGCCGGGCCGGGAGAATTTGACATCAGATGGGCAGAAAAAGAAAGGAACGGTGTGATCATATGGAGCCAATGCAGGACAAGCAGGATGGTCAGACGAAAAAAGAACGCTTTGTGGTGCTTGATGGCAGCAGCCTGATTTTCCGCGCGTTTTATGCCCTGCCGCCCTTGAGCGATGCAGCGGGGCAGCCGACGAATGCGATTTTCGGCTTCTCCAACATGCTGACGAAACTCATTGCCGATTTGCAGCCGGATCTCATGGTGCTTGCTTTTGACAAGAGCCGCCACACGTTCCGCACGGAGCGGTTTGCAGATTACAAGGGTACGCGTGACAAGACGCCAGAGGAGCTCCTGTCGCAGTTCCCGCTGCTGCGTGAGTTTGCTGCAGGGATGGGGATCCCGTTCCTGGAGAAAGACCGCTACGAGGCCGACGATATCATCGGCACGCTGGCGGTGCAGGCAGCAGAGCAGGACTATGACGTCATGGTCATCACGGGAGACCGCGATGCATTGCAGCTCGTGCGCCCGAATTTGCGCGTGATGCTCACGAAAAAGGGCATCTCTGAACTCAAGGCTTACGATACGGCAGCTTTTACGGAAGAATACGGCTTTCCACCGCCAGGACTCATCGATCTCAAAGGCTTATGGGGGATACTTCTGATAATATCCCGGGCATTCCCGGTGTGGGTTCTAAGACAGCGACGAAGCTTTTGCTTGCCTATGGCTCTCTGGAAGAAGTACTCGCACATGCAGCAGATGTCTCGGGCAAGAAGCTCAAGGAACGCCTGCTGACGTACGGCGAGCAGGCACGTCTTTCCAAGGAACTTGCGACGATTGAACTCCACGTGCCGGGACTTTCTTTTGCGCCGGAAGCGTATCACATGCAGCCTGACCTGGCGAAGATGCAGGCGTTTTGTGACCGTCATAACCTCAAGGGGGTCTGGACGAATGTCCAGCGGCTTTTCGGCAGCACTCCTGCAGTACAAGCATCAGCACCGGCGGCTGCTATGAGTCCGCTGGACCTTGCCTATACCACCTGGTCGGCCAGGGAGGTAGGCCATGCCTTTGAGCAGGCGGAGTACGTCGCTGTCGCCGGTCTCTTTGAGGGCAAGGCCCCGTTTGAGCGGCTGACGGGGATAGCCGTGGCTTCGCCTGCGGGCGGACATGGCTTCGTGCCGGCGGATTCGTCCGCTTTCCCGCTCCTGCTTGAGCAGCTGTCTGCGTCATCGCCCGTCACATGCCTGTATCAGCTCAAGCGGTACTATCATGCCGGGGTACAGCCGGGCAAGGGCTTTGCTGATGTCGAGCTGGCCGCGTATCTCCTGGATCCGGAGCGTTCGCAGTATGCGCTGCCGGAACTCGTGCAGAAATATCTGCCGGGGCAGGTGCTGCCCGAGACGTTTGCCGATGCGCGCGAGCAGATCATCTGGGAAGCTGAGATGCTGGCGCGCCTTTATCCTGTCCTCTGGGCACGCCTCGAAGCGGAGGGGATGCGCCCGTTGCTGGAGACGATAGAGCTGCCGCTGGTGGAAGTCCTGGCTGCGATGGAACAGAACGGTGTTTTCGTCAACCGCAGCCATCTGGCGGCCAAGACGGCGGAAGTCGGTGAGAAGCTGGCTGTCATCCAGGCGGATATCTATCGTACGACGGGGCTGGAGTTCAATATCAATTCGCCCAAGCAGCTCGGTGTCATCCTGTTTGAGGAACTGGGCCTGCCGGCCATCAAGAAAACGAAGACGGGGTATTCGACGAATGCAGAGGTGCTGTCTGAACTGCGCGGCGAACACCCTGTCGTCGAGCAGGTGCTTTCGTACCGGCTCTGGAGCAAGCTCAAGTCGACGTATCTCGATGGCATCGGCGAACTCATCCGTGCGGATACCGGACGCGTCCATACGAGTTTCAACCAGACGGTGACAGCGACGGGTCGTCTCTCGAGTTCCGACCCGAATCTGCAGAATATCCCTGTGCGCACGGAAGAAGGCCGCACGATCCGCGCTCTCTTTGAGCCGGTCCCGGGTATGAGGCACTCCTTTCGGCGGACTATTCACAGATCGAGCTGCGCTTGCTGGCGCATATGTCGGGAGATGAGAATCTCATCGATGCGTTCTGCCGCAATCAGGATATCCATGCCCGCACGGCGGCCGAGGTCTTCGGCCTGCCGCTCGCTGAAGTGACGCCGGAGTTCCGCCACCGGGCCAAGGCAGTCAATTTCGGCATTGTCTATGGCATCAGCGATTATGGCCTGGCACGTGACCTCCGCATCCCGCGCAAGGAAGCGGTGCGTACATCACGCGTTATTTGAGCGGTACCCGGGGGTGCGCCGCTTCATGGATCAGATGGTGGCAGATGCCCATGCCAAAGGCTATGTGACGACCATGTTTGGCCGTCGGCGCGATTTGCCGGCCATCAAGAGCCGCAATTTCAATCAGCGGATGCTGGCGGAGCGCATGGCGATGAATACCCCCATCCAGGCAGTGCAGCGGATATCATCAAATTGGCGATGGTTGCCGCGTACCGCAGGCTGAAGGAAGAAGGCCTCAAGAGCCGTATCCTGCTGCAGGTACACGATGAACTGGTGCTTGAGATCACTGAGGATGAGCGCGCAGCGGTGGAAGCTATCCTGCACGAGACGATGGAGCATGTGGCAGATCTCCGGGTGCCGCTGCTCGTCGATGTGCATTGGGGCAAGGATTGGGCCGCGGCAAAATAACGGGACAGCACAGCCTTCCTCAAGAACTTTTGAAGATGCCGGGTCGGCGAGGCGGATGAGGCAGATGGATGATCTCCATACATTCTCGCGAAAAGCGTTGCGGGATGTGTGCTGACTTTATATAATAGATGAGTGATTTCTCAAGCAGGCGAGAGGAGTGAGTGATATGCCGGAACTGCCGGAAGTGGAAACGATACGAAGGTATCTTGCGCCTGTGCTGGCTGGGCAGCGCATCGTGAAGACGCAGGTGCTGCTGCCGCGGCAAATCGCGTATCCTGCGGCGGAGGATTTTACTGCACGCCTGCAGGACGCGACAATCCTCCATGTCCGTCGGCGCGGCAAATACCTGCTCCTCGGCTTGTCTGCGGATCTTACGCTCATCGTGCATCTGCGCATGACGGGCAGCCTCGTCTATGAGCAGGAGGCCTTTGAGCCGGACGCACATACGCGGGTCATCTTCCTGCTTTCTTCCGGCAATGCACTGGTTTTTCGCGATACGCGGACGTTCGGGCGGCTCTATGCGCTTTATCCGCATGAGCTTGCTGAAGCCAAAGGCCTTGCCAAGCTCGGTCCGGAGCCTTTGACGCCATCTTTTACAGCAGAAGCCCTGATGGAGCAGGCCAAGCGGACAACGATAGCGATCAACCGTTCCTGCTTGACCAGAAGCGTGTGGCGGGATTGGGCAATATCTATGTGGATGAAGCACTCTTTGTGGCGGGACTGCACCCGCAGCGCCGGGCTTCTTCCCTGCGGACTGAGGAATGGCAAGGCCTCAAGGAGGCCATAGAAGTGGTCTTGCGCGCGGGACTTGCCGATGGCGGTACGACTTTTCGCGATTATCGCAATGGCTCCGGCGGGCAGGGACATCATCAGGAACACCTCTGGGTCTATGACCGGGAGGGGCAGCCCTGCAGGCGCTGTGGTACGCCCATACAGAAAATCGTGGTGGGTGGCCGTGGCACGCATTTCTGCCCGCACTGCCAAGGGGAGGTCATGCCATGAAGATCATTGGACTGACGGGCGGCATCGCCTGCGGCAAGAGTACGGCAGCGGCCATCCTCAGGAGCCTTGGCGCTTTCCATATCGATGCCGATGCCATTGCGCATGGGCTGCAGCAGCCAGGCCAGGCTCTTTACGAAGCTTAGTGCGCCATTTCGGGAGCGGTATCCTGCGGGCAGATGGCAGCTCGTTGACCGGCCGGCCATCGGGCGCATCGTCTTTTCTGATGAAAAGGAACGCCGCTGGCTCGATGATTTTACGCATCCCGTCATCCTGGCTGCTGTCAAGGCCAGGCTCGCGGAGGCCAGGGCCGCACATCCGCCTGCCGTGCTGCTCGATGTGCCCTTGCTCCTGGAAGCCGGCTGGGACAGGCTGGCCGATGAGACGTGGCTCATTGCTCTGCCGCACGAAGTCCAGGTGCAGCGACTGATGGTGCGCAATGGCTACAGCCGTATGGAGCGGAAGCGCGCATTGCCGCGCAGATGCCGCTGGCGGAGAAGCGGCGGCGCGCTACGGTCGTCGTCGACAACAGCGGTACGGAAGAAGATTTAAAAGCGGCTTTGCGCCGCTTATGGAGGGAACGCATTGATGCCACTTGAACAAGAGCAGGGGGCAGGACACCGGCACCACAGTTGTATCTTCTGGGGAGGCGGCTTGGTGCTGGCTTTGATTTTCGCTGCCTGCATCGCCTTTTTCTCAGAACCTTTTCAACGCAATTATCTTTATCCGTTCCCATACCGGGACATGGTCGATACGTATGCCGTACGCTACCAGGTGGATCCTCATCTGGCGGCGGCCGTCATCAAAACGGAGAGCAAATTCAAGAATGAGGTGCATTCGCATCGCGGCGCTGTCGGTCTCATGCAGTTGATGCCGGATACGGCAGCCTGGATTGCTGGACAGCTCGATGATGCGTCTTATTCTGAAGATGCTCTGCACGAACCGGAACGCAACATCCGTTATGGCATCTGGTACCTCCATTCCCTGCAGCAGGAGTTTGATGGCAATGATATCCTGGCTCTGGCAGCGTACAATGCGGGGCGCGGCAATGTGCAGGACTGGATCTTAGAATACGGCTGGCCGCGGGATTTCCATGATGTCGATGCCATCCCGTATCAGGAGACGCGCGAATATGTCAAGCGCGTCCTCATGAATGAAAGAAAATATCGGGAACTATACCCTAATCGCTGAAGACGACGGAATATCCGCTCGTCTTCTTCTTTCTATTTTTGGCGGAATGCCATATAATAGAGGAACAGTTTGAAATGACTCGGAAAGGATGGCAGATGTTCATGCAGAAGTATCGGATTGTTCCCAGCCAGGATAATATGTTCTGGCAGCTCGTCCAGGGCATGAGGCTTACCGATGGGCAGAAGGAACTCTTGAACTG
>ENA-OQBJ01000769-OQBJ01000769.1-human-gut-metagenome-genome-assembly--contig:-NODE-769-length-15422-cov-2.638182_pt1 | contig 15422 bp, 17 predicted proteins | sample MGYA00242743_ERZ504545 | MGnify/ENA primary metagenome ERZ504545 (study PRJEB26092, sample SAMD00036252) | human gut metagenome | host: Homo sapiens | study: EMG produced TPA metagenomics assembly of...
TTATTTTGCTACAAACATAGATTTCACAAGGCTTTACGGTGCTCAGCACCTGCGAAGTTTGAGTAATAAATATTTTAAGGCAAAAGTGGAAAAGAGAAGAATTTTATTTCTTTCATATTCTTTCTTTTTCCTATTGCAAATCATTCCGATGAATCTATCATTCTACGAAAAAGCCCCGAATTTCGGGGCTTTTTCTTCTTTATTCATGTTTGCCGAATACCGGCACATAAGGTTCCATTTTCTGGGCCAGGGTCATTTCATCCTCCGGTCCCTCTGTTCCGCCAGCTTCTGGAACCTAGCCTGGGCGGCCACCTTGTTTTCCGGAGCAATGAATTTCCGCCAGCTGCCGTCGGACTGCATAATGTGGGCTTTCTGGTTGTCAGCCAGTTCCAGATCAATCATGTTTTTCAGCCTTCTGCAGATATCAGGATCCTTCACCGGAATCATCAATTCCACCCGGTCATTTAGATTTCTCGGCATCCAGTCTGCACTGCCGATATAGAGCTCTTCCCTGCCGCCGTTGGCGAACCAGAAGACGCGGCTGTGTTCCAGGAAGCGGCCTACCAGACTTCTCACAGTAATGTTGTCGCTCACTCCCGGAATGCCGGGGATGATAACGCAGATACCACGGACGATGAGTTCGATTTTCACGCCGGCCCGGGACGCTTCATAGAGCTTGGCTATGATTTCCTTATCCAGAAGGGAGTTCATCTTGGCAATCATATGGGCCGGTTCCCCCTGCAGGGCAAAATGGATTTCCCGGTCAATGAGCTCCATGCACCGCTGGCGCAGGTTAATGGGGGCCACGATGAAAGAGTCCCAAATCGGCGGATCAGAGTAGCCGGAAAGGAGGTTAAAGAAAGCGGAGGCATCACTGCCGAAGCGGTCATTGCAGGTAAAAATACCAAGGTCCGTATACAGTTTGGCAGTGGAAGCATTATAGTTGCCTGTAGCCACATGGACATAGCGGCGGATGCCGTCCTTTTCCCTGCGAATCACCAGGGTACACTTGGAATGGGTCTTCAAACCTACCAGCGTAAATGACGTGGGCCCCTGCTTTTTCCAGACGCCTTGCCATGAGGATGTTGTTGGCTTCGTCAAACCGGGCCTTCACTTCCATGAGCACCGTCACCTGTTTCCCGTTTTGCGCCGCTTTCTCCAAAGCCTGGATAATGGGACTGGAAGAAGAAACGCGGTAAAGGGTCTGCTTAATAGCCAGCACATTGGGATCCGAGGCAGCGGAAGCCACGAAGTTGACTACAGAATCATCGAAGGACTCATAGGGCAGATGCACCAGAAGGTCCTTTTCCCTGATCATATCAAAAATATTCTTTCTGCCGTCCTTACTGAGCTGAATCATGGACCAGGGGCGGTGAGGATGGGCTTCAGGGTAGCGAAGGTTATCATAACCTTTGATGCCGCAGAAGGAGAAGAAAGCGGTCACATCCAGAGGGCCGTCAATTTCATACATATCTTCGGACCCCAGATTCATTTCAGAAGTCATGAATCGGCGCATGAAACGACTGGTGCCCCGTTCATATTCCAGTCGCACCGCTTCGCCGCGCTGTCTCTTTTTCAGCTGCTTTTCCACTTCCACCACCAAATCCTGGGCATCTTCCTCATCCAGGTTCAGATCTGCATCCCTGGTAATACGGAAAGGGCGGGCTTCCAGCAGGTCAAAGCCGATAAACAGGCGGGCTGCAAAGTGGCACAGCACCTGTTCCAGAAACATGAAATCATGGCGGGAGGGATTCTCCGGATTGTCCGGCAGCCGCACAATCCGGGGCAGCACCGAAGGCACCGGCACAATGGCTGTCTTCACGTCAATATCGTTTTCTTCATCCAGAGTCATGTCCCGCTCATTCCGTTCCAGCAGCAGGGCAATGTTCAGACTCTTGGAGGCCAGGAAAGGGAAGGGATGGGAGGAATCCACCGCCATAGGAGTTACTACCGGGAAGATTTCTCTTTCAAAATAATCATCCAGCCATTTCATCTGCGCGGCGATGCATCTTCGGGACGGATGAAATACAGGCCCTCTGTTTCCAGTTCCTTCAGTATCATTTTCAGATACCGGTACTGCCTTGCTACCAGGCGCTGGCAGGTATCGGAGATGGCTTCCAGCTGCTCTTCCGGCGTCATGTTGGCAATATCTCTCCGCTTCACGCCGTTTTCCTTCTGATGCTTCAGGCCTGCCACGCGAATCATGAAAAATTCATCCAGATTGGAGCTGGTAATAGCCAGAAATTTCAATTTTTCCAGAAGGGGATTGTTGGGGTCCACCGCTTCCTGGAGAACCCTTCTATTGAACTGGAGCCAGGACAGTTCTCGATTCAGATAATACCGATGATTCTTTACGTCCACGTCCATAATTACCTCCGCTCAAGTTTGGCTTCCATGCCGAATATATTTTCAAAAAATTCTTTTTCCTTATCAAAGAGCCATGTTTCCAGAGCTGTATTCTCATCGCTTTCATATTCAATGAGAAGGCAGTCCTTCACGATTCTGGCGGACACATCCTTCAGCTTCTGCTTTCTAGACATATCCATGGCCCGCACCAGACGGAAAATGGCGATAAGCTTCAGCGCCGTCATCTTCGATTCATCGGAGAGGATGCGGAAAGGCTCATCATCATCGCTGGGCATGCCTTTGTGGTCATAGTACACAATGCAGGCCACAATGTCCTTTTCCTTGTCGGAAATACCGAAAATATCGGTGCCCTTCACCATGCTCCAGGCCTGGATGGAGGAGCCCAGAAGGTTTACGTATTTCCCAATCTGGTACAGAATAATGGCCATGCGGAGCAGGAATTCATCCCTTTCATTGAGCCATTGTACCGGTCGAAGGCGCGGATGATATGATAGCTGTACCGCTCCATGGCTCTGGCATGGTCTGGTTCATAATAATAAGAAGCCGCGATAGATCGAGTCAATTCCAGATTCTGGGCCCGCATATACAGAAGGGCGGGATCCTTCGTTTTCTGGGCGCCGTAGAAAAGGCTTGCCGCCTCTACGAAAGTCATGCCCATCATCACCACATTCTTCACAGGCACATTGTCCAGAATCTCCTTATAGATATGAATGGTAGGCGATACCACCGATGCCAGAGATTCTTCAATATGGTACTTCTGCCGCAGCATGGAAGTGGAAAGACTGCCTGCCTCCTCGTGGAAGCGGATAATCACGTCCTTCCTGACTTCGGTGATTTCCTTTTCAATTTCATAGCCCATGAGGCGGCCCACGATCCGTGCCTCCCGGCCGGATAGAATGACCGTATCAATATCATAGTTCCGAACCGTCACCCACAGCGGCTCCATAATGGCATGGATATATTCTCCCAGAGCCTGGGGAAAATCCATGGAATCCCGCTGGTTCAGCTTGAAGGTTTCCAGCAGGCGCAGGGTACCGATGTGCACATTGTGCTGGTAGCACAGAGCCCCCTTCTCCCACACGGTGAGGCCGATGCAGCCGGAGGTGATATCCACAAAGAGGAAATTATTTCCCATGCGTCCGCCGATAGCCTTGTTGTATTCCTTGAACTGGTACTGCAGGCCGAAATGCTTGAAATAAATTTCCTGCGGCATATCTACCACCTGCACATTGAAGCCCGTATTTACCCGCACCAGGTCAATAATGGAGCGGCAGTTTTCCGCTTCTCTGAGCACCGCCGTGGCATACACGGCATACACCTTGACCTGGTAATCCATGAGAAGCTGCTTCAATCCCTCCAGCATACGGCACAGTTTCTTAATGGAAGGGAAAGAAAGGCGCTTCTGATTAAATACCTCTTCGCCGAACGTAGTATCCTTGCGCACCGATTCAATGACCCGGATATCCTTTACGCTGTTGTACTGCACAATACGCATGGATACATTGGATGAACCGATATGAATGATTCCATAAATGAGCGGCTTTTGATCCGACATAGCGAGCCCCCGTTTCTATGAGTAATGCATGGGAAATTCCCATATTCCTGTATGATTGTACACCGGGAAAGTAAAGCCTCTGTAAAACGCTGTGAAACCTTTCTTTCTGAATGATGAGTATTTCTTATTATATCATTATTGTAGCATATCTTAAGGGAAAAGGAGGCAGAAGAGAAAGGACCGGTCATATCTGTCAGAGGAGAGGCAGCCTGGGATTTCCAATTTCTAATGACTCTCTTCTACCGCCTCCCTCCCATCTGTTGTAAAATAGAATCATCAAAGGCAGTGTCTTCCCGTTTCCGGTCAGACTGCCTCTAAAGGAGAAACCATGGAACGTATAGCTATTATTGATTTAGGCTCCAACTCCATCCGCTTTGTCATCATGCAGATTGGAGCCCACGGTTCTTACAAACTGGTCTATCAGGAAAAGAAATCCATCCGCCTGGCGGAAGGCATGACCCTCGATTCCCGGCAGCTCACGGAAGAGGCCCAGCAGCGGGCGCTGCAATGCCTTACCGTGTACGCCCATATCATGGCCGTGCAGAAAGTAAAAAAAGTGCTGGCTGTAGCCACTGCCGCCGTCAGAAATGCGGTAAACGGAGCCTCCTTCCTGAAACGGGTCCGCCTCAACACCGGCATTCCCATGACCATTATCAGCGGAAAAGCCGAAGCGGCCCTGGGATTTTCCGGCGTGGCCCATACCATTGACCGGAAGGATTTCCTTCTCTTTGATCTGGCGGCGCCAGCGTAGAAATTTCCCTGGTCAAAAACAAGAAACGGGTGCACTCCATCAGTATCCCCCTGGGCGCCGTGACCCTGACAGAAATGTTTCATTCCTCCGGGTCCGTGCCCTATGACATGATCAATGAAATCAAAAATTTCATCCAGAGAAAACTGTCTGAGATCCCCTGGTTTCCCAAAGAGCCCATGGAAGTCATCGGCGTAGGCGGTACGGTCCGCAATCTGGCCAAGGTACACCAGCGGGCCTCCTCCTATCCCCTGCCCAAGCTCCACAACTACAACCTTCCGGTGGAAGACCTTTTTGCCCTGGTGAAATCCATCTGCGGCAAGACCTTTGAGGAAAGGCAGAAAATTTCCGGACTGTCCGAAGAACGGGCAGATATCATCATTGCCGGTGCCCTGATGGTACAGGAAATCGTGCGAAAAGCGAAATCCTCCTACCTCACCATTTCCGGCTGCGGTCTCCGGGAAGGCCTTTTCTTCCACTACTATGATCCCATTTACGACAGGGAAGGCAGCTGGAAGCACAACATGCTCATTTCTTCCGTGAAGAACTATCTCTATACCCTTCCCCTGGAATATGATTTTCACACAGCCTACGTGACAGCCATGGCCCTTTCCATGTTTGATCAGTGGAAAAAATGCATCGTTTAAACGACCGCATGAGAAACCTTCTCTACGCTGCCGGCCTTCTCCATGACACCGGCACCATTGTCAATTACTACAGCCATGCCAGGCACAGTGCCTACATCACCGCCAACGCCCACATTTTCGGCTGGTCCCACAGAGAGCAGATCATGTGCGCCCTTATCTGCGCCTTCCATCACGGCTATTCCAGCAAATTTCTGAAATCCAACAGCCATGTCCGTATTCTCTCGGACCTGCAGATGAAAGAAGTCCGCATGATGGCCCTCTTCCTTTCCCTGGCGGAAGGCCTGGACGAAAGCCACGAGCAGTGCATTACCCGTCTTATCTGCACTGCCTCCCGAGAAGCCCTGGACCTTCGTATCTACACCAGCCGGGATAACTTCGACGTTCCTGCCCATGCGGTGCAGCACCTGATCAAGGACTTCGCCAAAACTTTCCGCCGCCCACTGCGCATCCAGTGTTCCCGGGAAGCAGCAGCAGGAATGAACTGGCTGAAGAAGCGGTAAAACTGGACTTTAAGCCCAATGAGTAAGAAGCTGCCTGGCGGCCCGGGTTCAGAAGGTCCAATTTTAGCGGAAGATTTCTCGGTTCAGAGTAACCATAGTGCTCAGAACCCTTTGTGCTGCTTCCGACAAGTATCTCTTTCCAGATGACAATGGAACAAACTGCTTGCTGTCATTGACAAAAAAAAAAGCACAAAAAGGGGCTGTGAAAAAATTTTCATGATTTTTTCACAGCCCCTTTACTATGGTTTTATGAAATTTATTTAGCGCCGCACTTCTTTGCACTCACTGCATCTTCATACAGCTTGTTGACATAGTCCCAGTTGATAATGCGGAAGAAGTTTTCCACAAAATCCGGTCTGCGGTTCTGGTACTGCAGATAGTAGGCGTGTTCCCAGACATCCAGAGCCAGCAGTGGTTTCTTTCCTTCCGTCAACGGATTGTCCTGGTTGGCCGTGGAAAGGACTTCCAGATGGCCGTCGCTGTAAACCAGCCATGCCCAGCCGCTTCCGAACTGAGAAACGGCGGCAGAAGAGAATTTCTTTTTGAATTCTTCAAAGGAACCGAAGTCTTCCTTGATCTTTTCAGCCACCGGGCCCGCAAAGGAAGTGCTGCCCTCCGGTGCCATCATATCCCAGAAAAGGGCGTGGTTGAAATAGCCGCCGCCATTATTTCTGACAGCGCCCCGGATATCTTCAGGAAGAAGGTTAAGATGGGCGATCAGATAGCGAATAGACTTATCTGCCAGCTCCGGATGGGACTCCAGAGCCTTGTTCAGATTGGCCGTATAGGTGGCATGATGTTTGTCATGGTGGAAATGAAGGGTTGCTTCATCCATCACAGGTTCAAGAGCATTGTAAGCATACGGTAATTCCGGTAATTTAAACATGGTCATTTCTCCTTTGTTGGAAATATAGGAAATATATAAGATAAACTGCTTAACGATATTTCTCGATTCGTTCTGTCAATATTATATCGAATATTCTTGAAACGGTCAAGTGCTCTTCGATATACTTTTAAAAAGCCTCTGTCTCTTTTCCATTCTTATGCCCAATTAAAAATCCCCCAAAGTTTCCTTTGGAGGATTTTTTCATTCATGAATCATTACACCAGTTTGCTGAAGTCACCCCAGGCATCGAAGAAGGAGAGAGTCTTAAGAAGCTGGGAAATACGGTTGTTCTTCACCGCTTCATCCTTCACCATAACCATGACGTTGTCCAGGTAATCATTAATGGGTGCCGTCAATTCTTTCAGATAAGGAAGGGCATCAGCGTAGCGGTATTCCCTGTACAGCGGTTCCACGGCTGCCATGGCTTTGGCAAGAGCCGCTTCCAGATTCTTTTCTGCATCTTCCTCAAAGAGGGCCGGATCCACCTTGCCGCCGGTTTTACCTTTGGTAATGTTGGCCAGACGGGTTACAGCCTGACGGAGATCGGCTTCCTCTTTCAGATGGCTTTCCGTCATAGCCTGGGCCTTCAGGAAGATGGCATAAATGTCATCCACCGGACCTGCCAGTACGGCATCGATGATATCGTAGGCAATGCCGTTGTCCAGAAGAATAGCGCGGATACGCTGACGGAAGAAATCTTCCACCTGGGAAAGGACCTTGTCCTTCACTTCCTGTTCACCGGGAAGCAGTTCCAGGGCTTTGGCAATGCCCCGGCGGATATCCCAGTGAATCTTTCCATCGGTCAGGATATTCACAGCGCCGATGGTCTGACGGCGGAGAGCAAAGGGATCCTGGGAACCGGTAGGAATCAGACCTCTAAGGAAGGTAGCAGAAAGGTTGTCCAGCTTGTCAGCCAGAGAAAGGGCACGGCCGATAGATTCCTTCGGCAGAATATCTCCGGAAAAACGGGGCATGTACTGTTCGAAAATGGCCTGGGCCACTTCCGGCTTTTCCCCATCCAGCAGAGCATATTCCTTTCCCATTTCACCTTGGAGTTCCGTGAATTCAGTAACCATGCCGGTAGCCAGATCCGACTTGGACAGGAAGGCAGCTCTGTCGGCATCCTTCATTTCCTCATCGGTGAAATGCCAGTCTTTTCCAATGAAAGCAATGAGTTTCTGCAGACGGTCTGCCTTATCCCGCATATCTCCCAGGCCTTCCTGGTAGTTAATGCGGGTGAGATCATCCCGATGACCTTCCAGTGTCTTCTTCCGGTCATTTTCAAAGAAGAATTTCGCATCATCCAGACGGGCCCGCAGCACCTTTTCATTGCCGTGCTGCACGTTTTCCAGAGCCTTGGTGCCGCCGTTTCTGACAGTCAGGAAATAGGGCATGAGGCTTCCGTCTTCCTTCCTTACCGGATAGTACCTCTGATGGTCACGCATGGGGGTAACCACAGCCGGTACCGGCAGCTTCAGGAATTCATCATCGATTCTGCCGTAAAGAGGCGTGGGGTATTCCACCAGGTAGTTGATTTCTTCGAGAAGATCCGCATTGTGCCATACATGGCCGCCCAGTTTTTCTGCTGTTTCCAGAAGGCCCTTCTGAATCATGTCCCGTCTTTCATCCTGGTCCACAATAACGAAGGCCTTTCTCATGGTTTCCTTATAATCTTCCGGTTTTTCAATGGTCACCGGTTCTTTGCAAAGGAAGCGATGGCCCCGGCTTACGCGGCCGCTCTTTACATGGGCAAATTCCACAGGAATCACCTTGTCATCGGCCAGTGCCACAATCCACCGTACAGGACGGATGAAATGGGCTTCTTCATCGGCCCAGCGCATGCTTCTTGTGAAATTAAGACCTGTAATGAGGGAGAGGAAAAGATCCGGCAGTACATCTTCCACTGCCTTGCCCTGGTTCACCACATGGGCCCAGGTATAATCCCCTTCCTTCACCAGCTGAGACGGGTCAATGTGCTGGCCCCGGGCAAATCCCTGGGCTGCGCGGGTGGGGTTTCCATCAGCATCAAAAGCTGCTTTAATGGAAGGGCCCCGCTTCTTGACTTCTTCATCCGGCTGGCGGTCAGCTGCATCCTTCACCAGCACTGCCAGCGTCTGGGGGTGGCATAAACTTTGATTTCATGGAAGGAAATGCGATTTTCTTCAAACTTTGCACGGGACAGTTCCTTCAGCTGTTCCACTACGCCAGCCATAATGTTGGCAGGCATTTCCTCTGTTCCGATTTCCAAAAGAAGATTCTTACTCATTTTCCTTCACTTCCTTTCAGCATGGGGAATCCCAGTTCCTTTCTCTTCTTCAGCCAGCCCTTGGCGCACATTCTGGCCAGATTTCTGACCCGGGCAATGTATTCCGTCCGTTCAGACAGGGAAATAGCGCCGGCAGCATCCAGAAGATTAAAAGAATGGGAGCATTTCAATACATAATCATAGGCAGGAAGCACCATGCCTGCTTTCACTACCCTCTTGGCTTCTGCTTCATACATATCAAAGAGCTTGAAAAGCATGTCGTGATCCGACAGCTCATAGCTGTATACGGACTGTTCATATTCATTTTCGTGCCAGATATCGCCGTAGGTCACGCCGTCAGTCCATTCCAGATCATACACATTGTCCTTTTCCTGAATATACATGGCAATACGTTCCAGGCCGTAGGTGATTTCCACAGCCACCGGATGTTCATCAATGCCGCCTACCTGCTGGAAATAGGTGAACTGGGTGATTTCCATGCCATCCAGCCATACTTCCCAGCCGATGCCCCAGGCACCAGTGTCGGAGACTCCCAGTTATCCTCTACAAAACGGATATCATGTTCTTCAGGGTCAATGCCTAGTTCCTTCAAAGATTCCAGATAGGTTTCCTGAATATTGTTGGGAGACGGCTTCATAATAACCTGGAACTGATGGTGCTGGTAGAGACGGTTCGGGTTTTCACCGTAACGGCCGTCATCAGGACGGCGGGATGGTTCTACATAAGCCACATTCCAGGTTCCGGTCCGATAACCCGAAGGAAAGTGGCAGGATTCATGGTGCCTGCACCCTTTTCCGTGTCGTAAGCTTCGCCAAGTACGCAGCCCTCTTTCGACCAGAACTTCTGGAGTGCTAAAACAATCTGCTGAAATGTCATATGTCCTCCTAAAAACAATATAAAAATCCCTGTAACAAGTAAGTTACAGGGACGAGTTACAGGGATACCTGACCCGCGGTTCCACCTCATTGGCCAATGGCCCGCCTTCATTCATAGCAGCCCTACTCCGTTCAGGCAGCAGCTCCGAAACGCCTTCCGCATCCTGCCGGTCTCTCACCCTCACCGGCTCGCTGCTTATGCGTACTCCTTTTCATCATCACCGTAGTTATGGAAACATTCTAGCAAATATAAGAAGGATTGTAAAGGGGCTGAACGAAAGGTTCTTAAGATGGGTAAGCCCTGGGCCGGAAGGTTCCAAGGTTTGACGGCGCCTGTGGCGCCAGGGCTGCGGACTGCCCTTCTGGCAATAATGATAAGATCAGCGTTATGTGCTTACCTTCCTGCCATCATCCTGAGTAAAGCAAAGGATAATGTCTGACTGTCTGTTCTCTATGGTCTCTTCCGGAAATACAGTCCAGCGGTAAGCCGCCCCATCTACTCTTTAATCTCCTTTCCCACATGGGGCGAGATGATTTTTTCTCTGGCGTATTCCCAGAGGATTTGAGAGCCTTCGGCAGTATGCTCGTTTCTTTTTAAAATCTGGGACAGATGGACTCCATGCTCTTTCCATGCCTTTCCGCCGGTATAGTCATTCAGCATCATGGGCTGGATATTGTCCATGGTGTGGGCGAAACGGGCTTCCGGTGTGTCGGCCCTTTCAAATTCATCCCACAGGGCTCGAAGTTTCTTCCCTTCTTCTGGTATCATGCCGAAAAGTCTATCGGCACTTCGGGCTTCTCTATCGTGCTGTTCCTGTTTGCTCACTCCTGCATAGGCATAGGTGTCACCTGCATAAATTTCCACCAGGTCATGAATCAGCAGCATGGACACCGTTTTCAGCACATCGATTTTCTCATTGCTGTATTCCGAAAGCATGATAGCCATAATGGCCATATGCCAGGCATGTTCCGCATCGTCCTCCATGCGCCGGGCGCAGTCACGTGGGTCTGGCGGGTAATCAGTTTTTCCTTGTCGATTTCACGGAAGAAATCAAAAAGCCGGTCCAGCTTTTCTTCTTCGTTTTTGTCCATCATCATTCTTCACTCACTTTCCGATTTCTCTTGTCCCATATGAAAAAGATGGCATATAAAAGGATAGAAATCCCGATAACCACGCCCAGGCGCAGGGGATTCTGGTGGATAGTCACCGTATCATGGCCAATGAGCGCCTCCAGGGCAGTGGCAGGAAATTTGCCGATGAAGGAAGCCAGTATATAGTCCCGAAAGCTCATTTTTGAAAGGGCGCCGAAGGCATTCAGCGCTGCCGCCGGGAAATAGGGAATCACCCGGGCTATCATCATGATCCGGAAACCATCACTCCTGCTTTTCTCATCCCATTCCTGCAGTTTCCTGTTTCCTGAAATCAGTTTTTCCGCTGCTTCCCGAAGAAAAGTACGGAAAAAGAGAAAACTGATGCCGGCACCCACAGTCTCCGCTGCCCAGGCCAGAAGGATGCCTGGCACAATGCCGAAAATCAAAGTGCAGGCCGTAGAGAAAATCATGCCGGCGGAAATCCCACTGCATTCATGACGCAGTCAGCAGGAAAGCAAACGCCACCGCCCACCGGCCGAAGGAATGGATATAGGCTGCAATCTCAAAAATTTCTCCCCGCTGCAGAAGATGCCAGATTTCATAAAAAGTGGCTGGACTTGCCAGATAAAAGCCGCCAAAAAGGAAAATCACCGCTAAAGCCAAGGCTATTTTCACCAGCAGCTGCTTATGGTCTTTCATAGAATACCTCCTGATGGGGATTATTATATCATACGGGGAAAGAGAGATGTCGAACAGTGTGTATGCACCGGCTGGGCGGTGTCTCATAAAAAGATGGACACCCTGCTGTTCTTTTTCACCCTGAGCCAGAAGAAAAGGCTTTTTCATTCCACTATAAAAACCGGCAGGCCTCTGAAGCAATGCCTGCCGGTGATAGAGTCAAGTTTACAGAATATCCAGATCATCATAGGAAGGTTTGACTACAAACCGTCCCGTTGTATCAATGAGGCCCCACTTGCCTCTGATTTTTACGCCGGCCCTTCCATCATGGAACGGTGTCACATCGGAAGCTTCTTCCTGGAAAGTAATGCGATCTTTACCGTCAGGGCCTGCAAATTTCCAGCCCTCCTTCGTCTTCACCGGAATGAAACCGTCCCCTTCCCTGGAAAGGGCCCGGAACACAGGCTCTGTGATGACAGTGCCATCTTTGGAAATCAGACCCCACCGGTCTTTCAGCTTATAGCCGTAGATCCCGTTTCCAAGAGCAGAGAAGGAATCATAGGAAAAGGGGACAAGGGTGCTGCCATTATCCATGGAAAGGATACCCCATTTCTTACTGTCATTCTGCGCCAGAAGCACATGGTCCTCTTCTTCCGGAATCAGGCCGGGATACACGGTGTGGGCTATGAAGGTGCCTTCTTTGTTCACCCAGCCGTACCGGCCGTTATTGCGAATCAGGATGCCCTTTTCGCCCCGTTTGAAGACCCTGTCGTTGGACGGGCTGGCAATGACCCTTCCGCTGCTGTCAATATAGCCCCGCTGCACCCGGATGGTGGGCACTGTTTCATAATCATAATACCAGGGATCCCACACAGGGAAACCGATGCCCCAGCCAAAGGGATGATGGTAATGATGATGGTGGTGATACCAGTGTCCCCATCCCCAGCCGATGCCGATGGTTACCGGGAAGCGGCGCATGACGGCCGTTTCCCCCACCTCACCGGTGCGGACTTCGGCCAGCCCTCCTTCAAAAGGATAGAGCTTGTCAAATTCCGCCATGAAAGCTATGGAGCCATCCGGTCTGGCATACCCATTGCCATCGGTAGTTTTCACGCCGGCCAGGCCTCGGAAAAAGGCGTCAGCACTGCCTTGAACTGGGGTTTTGCCGTAATCTGGCCTTCATTGTTCATAAAGCCCCAGAGCTTTCCTGCGTCCTCCACGGCCGTCATATGCTCACTGAATACAGGCACCACCGCCTTGTACACCGTGGGCACCACTTCCTGTCCCTTTCCATCGATGAAGCCCCAGTGATTCTGGTTATCTTCCACCGCCAAAAGGCCATCGCTGTATGAAGGACCGGCATCTTTGTAATGAGGCGCCACCACTTCTTTTCCTTCCCTGTCAATGACGCCCCAGCGGCTTTGCTCCTCACCGGCGCCAGGCCATCCTCAAAATAACGGGCCTCCTGGTACACCGGAGCGATTTCCTTTCCATCTATGGAAAGATAGCCGTACTTCCCGTCCGCCTTCACAATGGCCATATCATTTTGGAAATCAGAAACCTGCTCGAAGGTTTTATCGGAAATCTTCGTGCCGTCTTTCCGGTAGAAAGAAATCCGTTTATCCTTCCCCTGCACTGCCAGTGCGCCGTCCTTCCACACGGAACGGGTTTCATAGGAAACAGGAACAACCACATGTCCCTGCCGGTTATAAAAACCGCGAAGGCCCTTCTCCTCTACTTCCACCAGATTCTCCCGGCCCGGCTCGCTGTCCGCATCATCATCCTTCACATCAGGATCCGACAGACTGATGCCCACCTTATCATAGGAAAGGGGAATCACCTGTTGTCCACTGCCATCAACAGCGCCCCACTTTCCATTCGACTTCACCGCTGCCGCAAAAGGCAGAACCTCTTCCTTCGGTGCGTCAGGCCCCTCATTGGCATAGGAGGAAAAAGAAAAACATAAAAACCCTGCCGCCAGGGCAGCCATATTTTTTTATGTACCATGGAAATCACCTCACCATGAAATAGTAACGAATAGTCAATACCCATCTCTATTGTAGCACAAGAAAGAAAAGTTTCCCGTCGAGATGAATACCATTTCCCCTTGCCGGACAGGAAACTTTTCGCAAGCAGTTTCCCGTCGCCATGAATATCATCTTTCCCACGCCGCACAAAAAACTTGTCGCAAATAGTTTCCTGTTGCTATGAATACCATCCTCCTGCGCCGCGCAGGAAACCTGTCACAAGCAGTTTCCTGCCCATAGGAATACCATTCTCCCTCGCCGGACAGTCCCCCCCCCTTGCCCCATTCCATTCCATAGTCCATAATAAAGAAAAGCAAAAGGAGTGTGCACCATGGAACACAATTATCTTTTTGACGGCGTGGCCGTCCTCATCATTCTCTGGTTTATCAAGTCCTATTTTCTCGGCAGAGCCTCTACGGAAGAGGAAAAATTTTTATATCGGGAAGCACCGAGGTGGCTTCTCTATTTCACCAGCGGCCTTGTCTGCGTCACCCTTCTGATGATGGTATCGGTGGATTTCGGCATAGTTCCGGGCATTCCCCAGGAAAGCACCTTCCGCCTCACCGTGGCATCCCTGCTCCTGTGGCTTGCCATGGCCCTGTATACTCGATGGAACTGGGGCGTCCACATAGCAGACCGTGACCTCAGGGGAAAGAATAACCGGAAAATGCTTCTTCTCCTCCTCCTCATGGCCTTCCTAGCATCCACATTGTAAATAAAACCCATGTCAAATGGCGCCTGTCACAAAGACAGACGCCATTTTGACATGGATGGGCCATAAGCGCAATGCCCACTACTCCACATAATCCTTCATTTTCACCGTAATCAGGGAAGATACCCCTTTTTCGGCCATGGTGACGCCCTGCAGGGTGTCTGCAAATTCCATGGTCTTTTTTCTATGGGAAATGACGATGAACTGGGTTTTCTTTTTATAGTCCGCAATCATGCGGCTGTACCGTTCCACATTGGCATCGTCCAGGGCTGCATCGATTTCATCTACGAAGCAGAAAGGCGCCGGGCGGAAGGCCATGAAGGAAATGAGGAGAGCAATCACTGTCAGAGCCTTTCGCCGCCGGACATGAGGGACAGGGGCTGCCGTTTCTTGCCGGGAAGCTGGAGGTACATTTCCACGCCGCCCTCCAGCGGATGGGCTTCGTCGGTAAGCTCCAGCCGGGCCGGCCGCCCTGGAACATGAGCTGCATAATGCGGCCGAATTCCTGGTTGATTTCTTTGAAAGCCCTGCTGAACTGGTCAGTCATAGTTTGATCAATGTCGCGAATCACCGTTTCCAGACCGTTTCTGGCCTTCGTCAGATCCTCTATCTGTTCTTCATAGAATGTCCGCTTGTCCAGCTGCTTCTGGTAGTCCTCCTCGCCGTTGGGATTCACCTGGCCCAGAGCGGAGAGCTCCCGAGAAAGGCTTTCCTCTTCCTTCCTCATATCTGCCATGGAGCCGGGAAGCCGGAGAGCTTCCGCCTCCTGTCGGGTCATATGGTTTTCCGAAAGCCGGCGCAGCTCCTCGTCTTCCTGGGCTTTGAAATTGTCAATTCGTCCCTGTCGTTCCGCCATATCCCGTTTCACTTTAGACGACTGTTCCTGGGTCTTTCGCCAGGATTCCTCCAGTTTCTTCTGTTCCATGGCGAACCGGTCCGAATCATCCTGCATGCGGGACTGATTCTGCTGCCGGTCCTGCCACAGGGACTCGGCTTTCCGGAATTCCTCCTTCAGCCTTTCCATGTCCTCCTTCAGCACCTGCAGAAGTTTTTCATTTTCTTTCTTTTC
>ENA-OQBJ01000770-OQBJ01000770.1-human-gut-metagenome-genome-assembly--contig:-NODE-770-length-15413-cov-2.133325_pt1 | contig 15413 bp, 15 predicted proteins | sample MGYA00242743_ERZ504545 | MGnify/ENA primary metagenome ERZ504545 (study PRJEB26092, sample SAMD00036252) | human gut metagenome | host: Homo sapiens | study: EMG produced TPA metagenomics assembly of...
AAGTATTGCTGCTTGAAAACCTCCGTTCTATCCGGAAGAAGAAGGTAAGCCTGTAGGCATTGAAAAAGAAGATCCTGCTTACGAAGACGCTAAGAAAGCTATGAAGGCTTCTCAGAAAGAATTCGCTAAGACTTTGGCTTCTTACGCTGACTGCTACGTAATGGACGCATTCGGTACTGCTCACCGTAAACACGCTTCTACAGCTGTTATCGCTGACTACTTCGATGCAGACCACAAGATGTTGGGCTACCTGATGGAAAAAGAAGTACAGGCTGTTGACAACGTATTGAAAGACATCAAACGTCCGTTTACTGCTATCATGGGTGGTTCTAAAGTTTCTACTAAGATCGGTATCATCGAAAACTTGATGGACAAAGTAGATAACTTGATCCTTTGCGGTGGTATGGCATTTACTTTTGCAAAAGCTCAGGGTGGTAAGATCGGTAACTCATTGGTTGAAGATGACAAACTTGACTTAGCTCTTGACATCATGGCTAAAGCTAAAGCTAAAGGTGTTAACTTGGTTTTGGGTTGCGACTGTGTAGCTGCTGATGCATTTGCAAACGACGCACACACTCAGGTTTGCGACGACAAGAACATTCCTGACGGATGGATGGGATTGGATGCAGGTCCTAAGACTCGTGAAGAATTCAAAGCAGCTATCAAGGGTGCAAAGACTATTTTGTGGAATGGTCCTGCTGGTGTATTCGAAATGGACAACTTCGCTGGTGGTTCTAAGGTAATCGCTGAAGCTATTGCTGAAGCTACTAAAGAAGGTGCTTTCTCATTGATCGGTGGTGGTGACTCTGTAGCTTGTATCAACAAGTTCGGTATGGCTGACCAGGTATCTTATATCTCAACTGGTGGTGGTGCATTGCTCGAAGCTATCGAAGGTAAAATCCTTCCGGGTATCGCAGCTATCCGTGGCGATAAATAATGCATAAATACTTTATCGTAAATATTTCAAGGCATGACTTTTCGGTCATGCCTTTTTTTATTTCCTGTTCGTACATAAAACCCCATATTATTTTGATAAGAGAATTGTTTTTTCCGAAATTTGCACTTACCAACAAAAGTATTATGCAGAAATTTATCTATCTCATTTTCCTTCTATTATCTGTCATATACACACGTTCAGAGGCACAAGTATTTCAATATATCGGTATCGCAGACGGACTTAGCAGTCGAAGAGTTCTCTCTGTTCAACAAGGAGAACACGATTACATATGGATTCTTACTCACAAGGGAATTGACCGTTATAACGGAAAGCAGTTTGCACATTATCCGCTGATTAAAGACGGAACGGTTGTCAACTGTTTCCCTAATCTGAATATTTTAAAAACAGACAAGGAAAAAAAAGTTATGGGAAATTGGGAAAGACGGACTGGTTTTCAACTTGAATGAAGCCAGAGACTCCTTTCAACTGGTATTTGATTTACATGAGCAGTTCCCGGAAACTCAAAAGTGCCCGATAACTTGCATCTATCTAGACGATGAAAAGAATATCTGGTTCTGTACAGAAGGATATCAATATCTTTATAATGGAGATACTCAAAAGACGCATAAAATAAGTCAGAAAATCCCTGGTAAAGTAACTTGTATCACACAGGCAAAGGGAAATAAATATTTCATATCCACTGAACAGTTTCTGTATTCAGCAGTCTTAAATAAAGGTCAACTGACAAATGTACAGAGAATCAATATCTCTACCATTAATATTATAGATTACATTTATTATCATAAACCTACAAACAAGCTTATCATCAATGCCCTGCTCGATAAATTGTTTATCTATACCCCAGATAGTGGAGAATTAATAGACATCGGAAAACACCTGAAAGACATTGGAGTTAACACCATCACGCCCAACCGGAAAAACCTGGATGAAGTGTTCATTGCAACCGATGGAGACGGAGTATACAAACTGGATGTCAGAAAAAAGGAACTTTCTCATTTCTTAAAAGAAGACAATGAGAGTTTCAACAAGATGAACGGAAGTATCATCAAGGATATCTATATGGACCAGAGTAACCGTATCTGGAACGTGATTTATCCCATCGGTATTACCGTCTATTCAGAAAAATACCCTAAATACCAATGGCTTAAACATGCACCGAACAGCAGCAACACTTGTCAAACGACTGTATTAACGGCATCATGGAAGACTCTGATGGAGATATATGGTATGCCACCTGTAACGGAATAAGCTGTTATGACATAAGTGAAAAAAAGTGGAAAAGCTATTGCACAGAGAAGGAACTTCCTCAATATGAGAATCATATCTTCTTGTCCGTATGCGAAATAAGACCGGGAATTATCCTGGCCGGAGGTTATATGTCCGGCATCTTCCGCATAGACAAGAAGACCGGAACTACAAACTTTCCATCAGCAAGGAAAATCGCAGGCACGTGAAACCCCGGACAAATATATCCGCGGACTGATAAAAGATAAAAATGAAGTTATCTGGAGTGGAGGATTCTACAGCCTGAAAAACTTTGATACACGTACGCAGGAAAAACAGGAATACAGTAGCTCCTACCCTATCACGTATCTTTTAGAAAGAAATGAAAATTCTTTCTGGGTAGAACCATACAAGGATTATATGTATTCGATAAACCGAAACAGCAACTGTATCCTTACATGGAAAAAGAAGACTTTGGCTGTATCAATGCAATCTACAATACTCCCGATTTGAAAAAAAACGTATGTCGGCACCTACGGTAACGGGTTGTTTGTCATTGATAATCAAACAAATGAAATCACACACTGCATGGCCAATAACAGCGGCTTGCAAACCAATAATATCTATAGTATTGTTCCTGACAAGAACGGTAATTTGTTTTTAGGAACAGAAAATGGACTGTCTTTCTATAATCTGAAAGAACAGACTTTTACCAACTGGACCCGGGAACAAGGTTTACAAGGAGCTAACTTTAATCCGACTGCCGGAATACATACCCGAAACGGTCAGCTGATTTTTGGAAGCAACGAGGGAGTTATTATCTTGCCCGACAGCTGGAACTACCTTCAAACTTTTCTAGTCACATGGTATTCTCTAATCTGAATATCATGTACCACCCTGTATACCCGATGGAAAAGAATTCTCCTTTGACAAAAATTCTGGACGAAACCAATTTCATTCAATTGAAATACGACCAGAACACATTCTCAATGGACGTGTCTTCCATCAATTTCGACAATCCATCAAGTATTCTGTATAGTTGGAAACTGGAAGGATTCTACGACCAATGGACTCCTCCCACCAGCAACGGAACCATACGCTATACTAACTTATCGCCAGGTAATTATACTCTAAAAGTGCGATCTATCCTGCTCGATAACCAGCAGATACTGGAAGAAAGAGAAATACAGATTATGGTAGAACGCCCTTTCTGGCTGACTTTCTGGGCCTTTCTGGTATATGCTTTGTTGATTAGTGGAGCAGCCTACACTTTCCTGCGCTACCAGATTATCAAACGTGAGCGGAAAAACTTCTGAAGAAAAAATCAATTTCTTTACACATGCCGCACACGATATCCGTACACCGTTGACCATGATTAAGGCTCCTCTGAGTGAAATCATGGAAAAGGAAAACTTAAGTGAAAACGGACAAAAGAATATTAAGCTAGCCATGCAAAGCACCGAGAACCTGGCAGAACTGGCTAATAACCTGATTAACTTTCAGAAAGAAGAACTATACTCTTCACAAACCATCGTGACAGAGCACGAATTAAACCATTACTTAAGCAACTACCTGCTTCAGTTTGAAAGCTTTGCCCGCCAGAAAGACATCAAACTGTCTTACGAAAGTACGTTTGATAGCCTGAATGTATGGATTGATGTAAGTAAAATGGATTCCATCTTACGTAACTTGTTGTCTAATGCCCTGAAATATACCCGCAAGGAGGGAGTGTATCGCTAAAAGCTGAACACAACAAAAACAACTGGACACTCACCATCTCTGATACTGGCATTGGAATGAACAAAGAAGACCAGAAAAAACTCTTCAAATATTTGTTCAGAGGATACAACACTGCCAACCAGACTACCACTGGATGTGGCATCGGAATGTTGCTGACCTATCGCCTGATTAAAAATCATGAAGGTAAAATCTCATTCAGCAGTACAGAAAACGTAGGAACCACTTTCGTATTGAGTTTCCCCATAAAAAGCAAAAACTATCTGTATAAAAAAGAAGAAAAAGAAGCCACCACGGAGAAGACACAGGCTATAGAAAAAAAGACAACGGAAAGTATTATAACAGATGTACAATTCACCAATGTACAGACAGACGGACAAGCTCCTTTCATTCTTGTGGTAGAAGATAATGTATCTCTGAGATCGTTCATTATGCACAGCCTCTCAGACACCTATCGTGTAGAGGGTGTTGGCAATGGACAAGAAGCCCTTGATTTTGTCCACGAAAAGCAACCGGACTTAATTCTGTCTGATATCATGATGCCAATAATGGATGGCAAAAGAATGTGCCAGATACTGAAAGAACAAATGGAAACTAGCCATATTCCAATTATTCTTCTTACCGCACTCGGCGACAAGGAACATATTCTGGAAGGACTGGAAATTAAAGCCGACCAGTATCTGGTGAAACCTTTTGATATACATATTTTAAAAGCTACCATTCATACCCTTATAGAAAACCGAAGGATGTTACGTGACCGCTTTAAATCGGCCGTAACCGCATTACCGGAAGAAGCTCCTGCCGTGGAATTGCCCACAAGCCTGGACGACGAGTTTATTCAGAAAGTGACCGAACTTGTCAAAGAAGGATTAGGAAAGAACTTCAATGTAGATACCTGTGCGCTTCAGTTAACATGAGCCGTACCAGCTTCTACAACAAGATTAAAGCTTTAACGGGAATAGCTCCAGCTGAGTTTATCCGTAATATCAGAATGCAAGAAGCTGCCCTAATGTTAAAAAGCCAGCGCTATACGGTAGCCGAGGTTTCAGACAAAATGGGTTTTGCCGACCCCAAATATTTTACGGATACCTTTAAAAAATTTTATGGAGTCCCCCCAAGTATTTACATGAAAAAGAATTAAACGCAATAACATGAATTTCTATTTAAGAGCATTTTTCATCTTCTTCCGAATAGGTCTATTCACCATTGGAGGAGGATATGCCATGGTTCCTTTAATAGAGGCCGACCTGGTAGACAAACGAAAATGGATAAAAAAGGAAGACTTTCTTGACTTGATGGCACTGGCACAAACTGTACCAGGCATCTTTGCCGTCAACATTGCCATCTTTATCGGCTATAAACTGAAAGGATTCTGGGGAGCTTTCTGGATGGCTCTAGGTACCATACTTCCCTCTTTTCTCATCATCCTGGCTATCGCCCTGTTTTTCAGACAATTCCAACATATAGAAGCTGTAGAACATGTGTTCAAAGGCATCCGCCCCGCAGTAGTAGCCTTAATTGCAGCTCCTACCTTCAAAATGGCAAAATCGGCCCGTATCAACCGATACAATATCTGGATCCCGGTGGTTTCGGCACTACTGATATGGCTTCTCGGTTTTTCGCTATCTATGTCATCATCCTCAGTGGATTAGGAGGTTACCTTTATGGACGCTACCAAAAGAAATATAACTAAAAGGAGATAAACTATGGTACTTTTATTACTGAAACTATTCTACACGTTTTTCAAAATAGGTTTATTCGGATTCGGGGGAGGTTACGCCATGATTTCCATGATACAAGGAGAGGTAGTCACCCGTTACGAATGGCTCAGTTCGTCCGACTTTACAGACATCATCGCTATCAGCCAGATGACCCCTGGTCCTATTGGTATTAATTCTGCTACCTACGTGGGATACACGGCCATGGTAAATGCCGGCTACTCACACGCAGTCGGCATACTAGGCTCTACGGTGGCCACATTCTCTGTGGTACTACCTTCGTTTATACTCATGATATTTATCAGCCGTTTTTTTCTGAAATATCAACGTCATCCGGCAGTAGAAGCCGTATTTAATGGCCTGCGTCCCGGAGTAGTCGGTCTGCTTGCAGCTGCTGCTCTCGTACTGATGAATGGGGAAAATTTCGGAACAGACACGTACCAAATCATTATCAGCATCCTGCTTTTTATCGGATGCTTCATTGCTTCCAACCGATATAAGGTAAACCCGATTCTGCTGATTGTATGCAGTGGTATCTTAGGCTACGTTATATACTAAAAAGAACTTTACTCTTCACTCTCCGGTAAAATGGACTGGAGAGTGGGGATAGAAAAATCATTGTCTGCAAACAAAGATGCCAACCCCGAAACCTGCTTTAAACGAAGTAATTCATCTTTATCCATTCCTATATTTTTCATAATCCATTTATCCGACATCCCAGTCTGGGTCAGTTCCGCCACAATATTCGTCATTAATCCAATATCATGAGTCCCCCGCGCACGATTATGACGGATGGTAGATCCCATACGGTTAGACAAATCCTTATCAATTACCACTACAGGCAACATCCCTTTCTCACGTTCATAAATTCGCTGAGAGGTTTTCAGCACCTGATAACGATGAAACCCATCTACAATAATATGCTTGTCATTTTCCTTGTCATAATAACATACGCAAGGCATAGTAAATCCATCTTCCCAAATTGACAGTTCCAATAACTTCATTTCTGGGGCGCCACCACATTCGGATTATAATTATTGGCACACACTTTCTCCACCGGTACGGCTTTTACATGGTAAACCGGACTTGTTTTCTCTTCTATGTCCATATCTTCTTATATTGTTGTAAAATATAATCTTTCATTTTTTTCTCTTCTTTGTTCATGGCAAATCCCATATATTTACATGCATAATCATTACGAAGAATACACAAGCACATACGTTTATAAGTAGGTATTTCCCTGAACTCCGCAATATCAATATCATCCAAATACTCCATCATAACCGGACGCTTGGTCGTCTTGTAGTTACTTTTATTTCTTACCGTTATCGGGATATTCAGCTTTTCAAGTTTTGCTATCGTTTCATCACTCAAACAACCACCTTTCGTTCTCCAGAACTTAATGCTGGTATGCAGCTTGTTTAAATAACCTCTTCGGGTTCCTCCGGAAGTGTGGAAAGTAGAAATTCCATGAAGGACTTCCAAGTATGCCCCTCCGGTAATTTAATAGAACCGTATCCCATCGCATGGGTACCTCCATAAATAGCAGAAAAATTAACTCCGTTCACACGGCCAATCATCCGTCCCCAAGTATCCGGCTCTATAGCTTTATACAAGCGTAAACTCTCAATGGCCTCACTAATAAAAGGACTGGCAACTCGCTGCCGTTCCAAGCTCACACCTGCATAATAATAAAGGTCATACAGGCGATTGTAATCCCAACCGAATTTTCCATTTGCAGTCCAGATATCAGTCGTTTTCCAATCATAAATGGGATAAAGATTATACACATCATTGGCAATCTTGGAAGTCCACTGATAATTGTGATAAAGCTGTTGCTTCAAACCACCGTAAATGGTACGCCATCGGTTATAGCTTTCTTGAGTTCGTATTCCAACCAGACAAGCTGTACGTACTGCCTTTTTCTTTTCATGCAACCAGGCAGCAAAACGTAGTTGGAACTCATAGTCCCACATATTTTCATGAAAGAAATCAAAATCTTGTGCCCTCAGCACATTTTGAGGAATTTCTCGTACCCAAATATCTCGTACTTTCTCATCCCATGGTCGCCAATAATGCTGATACATGGAAGTACACGTCCTTACTTTAAAAGGAACGCAAACCCGATACACATCAAGAATATCTTTATTCTTCTCCAAAATACGATTAACAAACTCAATGGTATGGTCATACTGCACTTCATAATCCATAAAAAAGACACCAAGCTTTATATTCAGTTGATGCCGACGTATATAATCAATACATAAATTAAGCAGCACACCACTGTCCTTTCCTCCAGAAAACGACACGTAAATGTTATCAAATTCTTTAAAAAGAACAGCCAAACGCTCTTGTGTCAGTTCGTACACATTTTTCACGTTCTCATTCTTCTTCATTCGTTTTCTTCATTTTAAGGTACAAACTCCACTCACGTGCTATTTCAAATCCCTGCGTCCGGAAATAAGGTTCATGAGGCTTTTGGACTACTGCTTCCAATTCTTTTCCAGTAGTGAGAAATTCGTTTGTCACAGCTTCCAATAGGCTCAAGAACACATCCTTTGCATCCTCTTCCACATAATAATTGTTGATTATCGCAGATTTCCGTATTTCTACAGGAAAAAAGCCCAAGACATGATTGTCTTCGTCTGCAAAAGCTACAAACCAGACGAATGTCTCACCTGTTTTAAAAGGATAATTATGATTATACTTAATAATTTCCGGATTCATCACCAATGGGGCTATACAGTTATATAATTCGGGAGATGTACCGGACATTTTCACCACAACTGCCATATATTTATTATTTTTCCAACTAATAGACCGAGCAAAAATAACAAATATCTTTCAAATAAGCTTATTCACTAATAATTATATATCATGAAGTAATGCCTCAAAGGTAGAAAAACATGTAGTTCGTCCGTTTTCATCTGTATAAAGAAGCATATCGGGTGCTTGCACATCCAGTAAAGGCAGCTTCTGAGCGGAAGAACAAGTATCCAGACAAAAATAGTGATGACGGTTCAAGGCATTTTGTGCCCAATGACGCAGCACTTCATCTTTCGCCTTTAAAACAATAGATTTCTCCCCCGACACCTCAGGAGAAAAGCCACCATGCATCAAATCAAACTTAATCCGGGCATGATTGGCAAATAAGGTATCCATCCGGTTGCGTAATATCAAATCTTCCGTCACACCACATTCCAACCCTCCGGTTGAAGAAAGAAGCCAAAGACGATCAGACAAAACCAACGCCTGTTCAATATCATGAGTAGACAGAAGAATAGCCCTCTTTTCCTCTATGGCCAAACGATGCAGCAGATTCATGATTTCAATGCGGCTTACCACATCCAAGAAAGCGGTCGGCTCATCCAATAATATCAACGGACATTCCTGCACCAGTGCTTTGGCAATCATTACCTTCTGCCGTTCTCCGTCAGAAAGTTCAGCCATATAGCACCGTGCCTTATGAGCTATCTCTACGGCTTGCAGCGCATGTTCCACCAGTTGCTTGTCGGCTTTGTTCAAGCGCCCGAAAAATCCCGTATAAGGCTGACGCCCCAGGGCGACCAGCTCATATACTGTCAACCCTCCCGCCTGTGTACGGTCTGTCAATACGACTCCTATAGTTTTTGACAACTCACGTTCGGAGTAGGCAGACAAATCACGCCCCAATAGTTTCAAGTCGCCAGATAAAGACGGTTGAGCAGCCGCCAAAGTGCGAAGCAAGGTAGACTTACCTGCTCCGTTCGCTCCCAGCAGACATGTCAGTTCTCCACGAAAAAGCTGAAAATTCAGACCGGAATGTACTTCCGTCCGCTTCTTCCCTACCTGATAACCGATTGTCAGGTTACGACCCTCTACCACTATTTCCGATTGATTCATCAGTTAAAGTATTGAATTCGACGTTGATTGATAATGACATAAATGATGACCGGCGCCCCCAAGATTGGAGTTACGGCATTCAGCGGTATTACCCCCGACTCTCCCGGAAGGACGCAAATCAAGTTACACAGCAATGCCAATGCTCCTCCGGCAAGCAGCGTAACAGGCATCAGCGAATTATGGTTGGAGGTACCCAGCATCAAACGAGCCAGATGAGGAACTGCCAGACCGATAAAAGATATAGGGCCACAGAATGAAGTCGTTACCGCAGTCAGCAATCCGGTAGCCAACAATAAGAAGTTACGTACCCGACGAATATTCACTCCCAGATTTTCGGCATAGCGCGGCCCCAAAAGCAAGGCATTCAAAGGCTTAATAAGCATAACTGCTACTAACAAGCCTACCACAGTCAGCAACGAAAAGGCCGGAAGCTGCTCCAAAGAAACTCCACCAAAGTTTCCCATTCCCCACACCATATACGAGTGGACTCCTTCTGCCGTAGCAAAGAAATTCAACAAAGAAATCAGTGAAGAAGTAATATACCTATCATGATACCGGCTATGAGCAGCATTACATTACTTTTTATCAAAGAGGATAAAAACAATACCAAAGCCAACACAGCTACAGCACCCAAAAATGCACCTAATATGACAGAAAAAAATCCGGAAAGTGTAAACACACCTGTGGCAATGGTTCCTCCTCCGGCAAGCATCACAAGTGCGACTCCCAAGCTGGCTCCTGAACTGAGTCCTAAAATAGAAGAATCGGCCAATGGGTTACTGAAAACCGTCTGCAACATCAGTCCGGAAGCTGACAAGGCAGCTCCACAAAGCAAAGCCGTGATGCATTGAGGAAAACGCGATTCCCACACGATAAACGTCCAGCTTGCCTTTTCAGCCTCTTCTCCACTTAAAATACGCAGCACTTCCTGCGCCGGAATATCTACCGAACCTAAAAATAAATTGGCTACCACTAAAAGCGCTATCAAAAGAGCCAAGGTGCCGAATATTACGTAATGTTTTTTATCAGAATGTATCATTCCGCTAAATTACTAAAATATTTCGGTTCATAACCTTCAAGCAACTCGGGATGGAATATTTTTACCATATCTTTCAACAATATCTCCGGATGAAAAGGTGACTCCTCATAAAAAGGTATCCGATAGGTGTTACATCCATAAATCCGACGTTCGCGGAATGCCTTGAAGCGCGCATAAAGCGAATAATCCCTCTGAAGTTCCTTATAGGTCTTATCCTGTGGCTGATTGTATTTTATCAACCAGAAATCGGCATGCTCACCTTTGTCGAAGACGGTTTCAAAAGCCATAGGCACAGAACCGCTGTTCGGCAGTTCTGCAAAAACATAATCTGCTCCGGCATCTGCATACAAGCGTCCTGTAGTACTCTGTCCTCCGGCAATATACCATGCAGAGCCATACTTCAAATCACTTAATACCGTAGGACGGGAGGTAGCCTGTGCCGCCAAATCCTTTACTGCCAGGTATTCTTTTTCTATCTGCACAAAAAGTGAATCTCCCCGCTGTTCCTGCCCTACCAGTAATCCGTAAAAGCGCAACCATTCCGCACGCCCTAACGGGGAGGTTTCCATGTAATCCGCACATTCGATTACGGGTACTCCCAACTTTCCTACCCGACCGTATCCTCCGCTGTTCTCAAACGGGGAAAGCATGATAGCATCCGACGAAGGTCGATAATTTTCTCAATATCCGGATTCATTCCGTTTCCGCAATCTACAATTTCTCCATTCCGGCATCCATTCTGTACCTCCGGCATCTTGAAATATTCCAGATTGCAGACTCCCCTGATACTTTTGGCCTGTCCCAATTCTTTCAACACACTTCCATGCACCACAGAATACACCACGGCCCGCTCCAACGGAACCCGTACGACAGTCCCCTCCGGCAGATTCTCCGGAATCGGTTGATTTTTATCTGTTAACAGATAAGTATGCAATGTTTTCAATGTATCCCATGGGTTACGGATAGAAACCATGGTATAATCAGGAAACTTTACCACAGACAAGTTAGTGGCATACCTCATTTTCAGGGTATCTCCTTCCTCCTGAACGGAAGAAGTCTTGCTTCCTCCACCGCAGGCAGAGAGAAGCAAGACTGTAATTACTATATGGGCAGATAGTAAAATTTGTTTCATAAATCTTATTCAGCTAAGAAACGGATGTTAGTTGTATAGATTCCGGTTTCTATTTTCTTCTTAAACTGTCCGTCTTTAGAATAAATATATACATCATTTAAAGAACCATAAGGCTGATTAATAATATACACATCTTCTGAAACAGGATCGACTGCAATACCTCCAGGAGACGGTATATCTTCAATATTAATAAACTCTTTCTTTTCCTTGGTTTTTACATTATACACAAAGCAAGAATTTCTTTCCGGCAAATAATATTCAGCGTACAATACATAAATATTATCTCCCTTCTTTGCTGCATAAGTGGCATTACATACTTCTTCCACTTGGTTTGTCTGTACGTCAATTCTTTGAAGAGTCTGATAAACCCACTGTTCTTCAGGCAATCCAGGAGTTCCTGCATTATTACCATTAGAAACCACATATACATATCCATCTTTTCCATCAAAGATTATTGGTATAAGGATTTAATTTTACTGGTATCTTCCGACTCTTTTCCATTGATTTTGGATTCACAAGTGCTACCATTTGACCAATGTATCCAGAATTAGCACGATTGGAAATATTCACATAAAGCTTTCCATTTGCATAAGTCAAAGCTTCAGGATATTGATAACCTAATTGAGCCATACCAGTTATTTCCTGAGTCAACGTATCTAAACGAGATACAGTTCCATCTGTTGCTGTAAAAAAGACGCATCCTTCACCTGAAGTAACATAACGAGGACCTTTAGGTTTTCCATCTTCTGTCGTCAACAGTAATTTCTTTATCAATTTTCCTTTTAAATCTAAGATCTCTATTTTAGAAGATTCGCTCCCTATTGCATACATTTTTGAACCGTACACACATAAATCTTGTAAATCGCCAAAACCTTCACTATTCTGAGTAAGATACAAATCATTACTTACCGTTTGATTCTCCATATCAAACCATTGAATAGAGCCATCATTCGCCCCCGAATTTCCTGTATTCACAATATAAGCTCCATAAGTAGTAGTAGGTTCTGGATAGGGGTTAGGATTTGGATCATCCTCATTATTACATGCAGTCAAGCCACTCATCAAAGGGATTGCCATCAAAATCGAATAAAGCCAATTCTTTTTCATTTTTTTCTCAATTTAATTTATAAATAGTAATTAATAGAAAGCTTGTAATTTCTTCCAGGCATCGGATAAAAACGAACAACCTCATAATTCTTGCCAGAAAGATTCAAGGCATCCAACTGTACACGCAGCTGATGCCGTTTCCAAGAAAATTTACGCGACAACGATATACCATGGTCAGAATAAGGCTTAATACGATAATCCGGTAAGTTTTGTGCCAACGTATATCGTTCCGACGCATAAGTAAGATTATAAGACAAATTTACCCAAGGCGTTTCAATGGTAAAGTTTCCACCACCAGAATGCCGAGGTGTATACGCAATCTGATTCCTCCATGTTTTGGAATCTGGATCGGTAACATCCTCTGCCTGCATAAAGCTATAATTAGTAGTCAAATAAAATTTCAACCAGTCTGTCACTCGTGATTCAGCAGATAAATTTACATCCACACCTATCGTCTTCACCTTCCCGACATTCATCATTTTCCAGACAAACATAGTCGGCACAGCCACAATCTTATCTTTTACCTTATTATAATAAGTATCGGCAGACAGACTCAGGAAATCAAGAAAACCTAATTTTGATCCGCTCCAAGTCACTCCCAAATTTCCCTGCTTGGTTGTTTCCGGACGTAAACTGCTATTTCCTATCACCAAATAGTATAAATCATTGAATGTCGGAGTACGGAAAATATCTTTATAGGATGCCCGGAAGCGCAATCCGATTTCCCCAAAAGGTTTCCATGAAACACTAAATGCAGGAGAAAGACGCTTACGGTCTGCCGCCGCTGTTCCAATACGTACATCTTCCGTAATATAGGTGTTCAATAAAGAAGCGGTTGCTGTAAACGAGTTACGCTGATATTGCGCACCCAATGCGGTCAACAACGTATATCGCTGTGGAAACTGACATTGATCCAGGGTAGTATGTAAATAATTATAGGCAAAATCTTGTGCCAGAGACAAAGAAAATCCTTTGCCTAAATCTCCCCACAAAATGGCTGACAAATAGGTTTCCGTCTGCCGGTAGCGGTCATCGGTTATACCTGAGGCCTCATCATTATAATCCCGGTTCCAACTGTAATTGAACTTACCCAAAGCCTGTAGTTTAAGTCGGTCAGAAAAACGATTTTCATACCGGAACTGCCCGAAATAGTTTTTATCAAAAAGCCGCTCTGCCGCATACGGATTATCATAGATCACCCCTCCCGGAAGTCCGCGTTCCGAATCAAAAAGATAGGCTTTCACTTGCAAGTCCTGTGTGGAAGTAAAACTTGTATACAAAGTAGCTTCCGCGCGATAAGTCCGTATATCACTGTTGTTTCGCTTACTATCAATCAGCGTATTCCCATTCCACATTTTAAAAGGGTAATTACCATCTGCACGCAAAAAATCACCATAAAACGATAAAGAGGTATTATCTGTCACCTTTTGATTATACAAAACGGAGGGATTGACCAGCCCGAATGAGCCCGCTTTCAAATTTGCATTCACATGATAAGATGTTTCCTGAAAATCAGGTCTGGAAGTCTGAATAGTCAATACGCCAGCAGAAGCAAAAGCACGTGCAGTCTGATATATATCATCACTTTGCCCAATAGTCATGGTAAGTTGAGATACGTTATCCAACGAGAAACGTGATATATCGACTTGCCCTGACTGACAATCGCTGACAGCTACCCCATCATAAATCACTCCTGTGTGCTGGGTTCCCAAACTGCGGACCGAAATAGTCTTCAATCCTCCGATACCGCCATAATCTTTCACTGTCACTCCTGAGAAATGACGCACCGCATCAGCCACCTCATGCACACCCAAACGCTCCATTTCCATTTTTCCCATTACCTGTAATGGAGAGGTAGCTTTAACAGCCTGAGGCGTTTTTCTTACACTCACCGTCACATCCGGAATCTGGTGCACCTTTCCTGTAATACTATCAGAGTCCGCATGTTGGGCATAAATAATATCTACACCTGCAAACAAGCAAAGACACATAGCTATAAGAAAGCGACAGCCGACAGTAATAGCCAGTTTCTTCAATCTGTTCATTTAAGTTTTAATTGTAATTCTACATTACGCACGTTCTTGCCATTCTTTCCTCGAGAATGCAAGCATGACTTTGTTTTGCAGGTCTTCTGACTTACTCCCGTTTGTCTTGCCTTCCCATCTTCATTTAAAAGACAGTGGCCTTGCAGAGGGTAGACAAACGTAAATGTCTGGAGCTTACAGCAGCGGGACTGTCCGGGACTTTCACCCGATTCCCTTTTCATCTGCGATTTCGCCAAACCGGAAATCAATACGGAACAAAACATTGCAAATATACATTTTTTCTTGAAAACAAAAATAAATTTCTATAGAATTATAGTACCATTCCACAAACAAGTATAAATTGCCCTACATATTCCTAATTTTCTCCTCATACATTCTACAAAACGTAGGAAAAAGTTCTCTGTTTCACAGTGCGAGATTTATATCCCACAGTGTGAAATATGTATCCCACACTGTGGTTTTTGTATTTCACAGTGTGAAACAGAGAATTTTGTCGTAGAATTTTCCACTTTTAGCAAGTACATACTGAAAAAGTACTACAGAAGAGACAATAGATTCACAAAAATCTTTA
>ENA-OQBJ01000773-OQBJ01000773.1-human-gut-metagenome-genome-assembly--contig:-NODE-773-length-15372-cov-3.314005_pt1 | contig 15372 bp, 21 predicted proteins | sample MGYA00242743_ERZ504545 | MGnify/ENA primary metagenome ERZ504545 (study PRJEB26092, sample SAMD00036252) | human gut metagenome | host: Homo sapiens | study: EMG produced TPA metagenomics assembly of...
ACTCAGATATCCGGTGATGATGCCTGAATGGTTCCACCTGTTCCCATACCGAACACAGTAGTTAAGCATTCAGAGGCCGAAAGTACTTGTCTGGAGACGGACTGGGAGGATAGGAAATTGCCGGTTTCATGGCGGCTTTGGTGAAGCGGTTAACACACTGGATTGTGGCTCCAGCATGCGTGGGTTCGATCCCCACAAGTCGCCCCATTTTTTTTATATTAGGGGTATAGCTCAATTGGTAGAGCAACGGTCTCCAAAACCGTAGGTTGTGAGTTCAATTCTTACTGCCCCTGCCATTTATGGAGTGGTACTCAAGAGGCTGAAGAGGACGGTTTGCTAAATCGTTAGGCTGGGTAACTGGTGCGGAGGTTCGAATCCTCTCCACTCCGCCACTTCAAAAAGATGCTCTGACATTTGTCAGAGCTTTTTTATTGCCGTTTTACTTTTTCCTGATCATAGGAATGAATTGACATGATGTTCTTTTTTTGATATCCTTAGTGCGTTATTTCTTGTATAAGCCCATGGATAAGGTATGGGCGTTTCTACAGGCAACCGTAAATTGTCACAGGCTACAGGAATGGGATGAAGAGTCTCCTTTTTGGTCTTGCCTTGCTATTTGCGGTGCTATCAAAAGAGGAGGCTTTATTTTATGCAAGCGCAAACAGGCAAGGAGTCCTTCCTGGAACGGTTCTTCGGATTGCGTGAGAAGAATACGACCGTACGGACGGAAATCCTGGCTGGCTTTACGACGTTTATCGCGTTGGCTACATCATCTTTGTCAATCCAAATATCTTATCTGAAGCGGGAATCCCGAAAGAAGCCGCTATTGCTTCCACCATCTGGATTGCCGCGCTTTCGACCATGGTCATGGGCGTCGTGGCGAATTATCCGGTGGCGCTGGCCCCTGGTATGGGACTCAACGCCTTTTTTGCGTATTATGTTTGTGGTACCTTGGGACTTCATTGGACTGTTGCCCTTGGTGCGGTATTCTTCTCAGGCGTCCTTTTCTTGCTGCTGACGATCAGTCATGTCCGTCAGGCAATCATCAATGCCGTGCCGCAGAATCTGCGCGTGGCCATTGGCGTTGGTATTGGCCTTTTTATTGCTTTCATTGGTCTCAAGGGTACAGGACTGATTATCCTGACAAAGCTACCTTTATTGGCTTGGGCCATGTGACTCAGCCTACTACACTCCTATCTCTTTTCGGCTTGATCTTGACAGGAGCTTTGATGGCACGCAAGGTCCAGGGAGCAATCCTCATCGGCATTGCCGGCACGACTCTGCTCTCGATGATACTGGGGTATTCGCCAATCCCGCATGGTATGGCCGATATCATCAGCACGAGCCTGCCACACATGGGAGAGACCTTTGGCAAGCTTGATATCATAGGTGCCTGGAATTACGGTATTGTTTCCATTATCTTCACTTTTACCGTCGTTGAGCTTTTCGATAATATGGGGACGCTGATTGGCTTGACCTCGAAAGCGAAGCTGGTCAAACCAAATGGTGAAATCGAGAATCTTGACCGCGCCTTGACGACAGACGCGGTTGGCACCATTTGTTCATCCATCTTCGGTACATCGACGGTCACGAGTTACATCGAGAGTGCTGCGGGGATCGCTGCCGGGGGCAAGACGGGGCTTACCGCGGTCACTGTATCCATTTGCTTCCTCATTGCCTTGCTTTTTGCACCGCTGGTTGGCCTGGTGCCGGGCTTTGCGACGGCTCCGCCGCTCATCCTGGTCGGAGCGCTGATGATGAGTGAAGTCGGCAAGATCAATTTCCAGGATTTCTCAGATGGTCTGCCAGCTTTCTTGACCATCATCATGATGCCGCTGACGGGATCCATTGCCAATGGGTTCGCCTTTGGGTTTGTCAGCTATGCATTCATGAAAACTGCTGTAGGAAAATATAAGGAAGTCAGCTGGATCATGTGGCTGGTTTCCCTGGCATTTGTCGTCAACCTGGTCATGCGTTCCTGAGTCCTGGCTGTATGATTCGCAGGCAAGGAACAGATAAGGGACAGATTGTCATTTTTCTATGGCAAGCTGTTCCTTTTTTCTTGACATTGCGGCACCGCTATGCTATGATTTTTAACTGTAGACGCTGAAAGTGCGTCTTTCCCCAACCGCACAGTGAGGTTTATCAAAACGAGCAATCGTACCGTAGCTGGCGAGTAATCTTTCAGGGAGGTGTTTTCATGTACGCAATTATCAAAACGGGCGGCAAGCAGTATAAGGTTGCTGAGGGCGATGTCATCACGATCGAGAAACTGGCTGCCAATGAGGGTGAGGCTGTTGTCTTTGACCAGGTCCTGACGGTTGTCAGTGATGCAGATGTCAAGGTGGGCAAGCCCCTTGTTGAAGGTGCCAAGGTAACGGGCAAAGTCGAGGCTCAGGGCAAAGATAAGAAGATCCTTGTCTTCAAGTATAAGGCAAAATCCAACTATCGCAAACGCCAGGGTCATCGTCAGCCGTTCACGAAGGTTGTCATCGAGAAGATCGAAGCTTAATCTTTTATGATCAAAGTCAAGATCTTTTACCAGGATGATGGGAAAATCATCGGCTTTGATGTTGCTGGCCATAGCGGTACGGCAGCTGCGGGCGAGGACATTGTCTGTGCCGGTGTCTCATCTCTTACAGATTCAGCATTCCTTGGGATAACAGAGTATCTGCATCGAACAGTCAGCTATGAAGACTCGAGTGGAAAGCTCAAGATGCTGCTCAAGGATTGTCCTGATGACAGGACGGAAGCGATTCTGCAGACAATGCTTTTGGGGCTTACGGCGATTGCCGAAGCGTACCCCAAGGCAATACGGATTCTGAAATAGTGGAGGTGAATTCCATGTTTAAGTTTGAACTTCAGCGTTTCGCACATAAAAAGGGCGTCAGCTCCACGCGTAACGGCCGCGACAGTGAGTCCAAGCGCCTCGGCGTCAAGGAGCATGCTGGCACGATCGTAACGGCTGGCAGCATCCTCGTTCGTCAGCGCGGCACGCATTTCCATCCGGGCCACAATGTTGGTATCGGCAAGGATGATACGTTGTTTGCAAAGGTTGCCGGCAAGGTTGCTATCGAGCGCAAAGGCCGCTACAACCGCCAGATCAGCGTATACACGGCTGAAGAAGCTATGTAATCAAAGGATACCTGCGCTTCTCCTTCGGGAGGCGCAGGTATTATTATATGGAATACAAACGGCGTTAAGTTGCGTTGTGATGGATAAAAAGCCGGTATTGGGGGTCACAATGCCGGCTTTTTATGCATCATAATTATACATGCAGCACAGGAGTTTGTAACAGCATGAAGTTCAGGAAATTCATGCTTGGAAATAAATTCGAGAACAATGAAAAAAGGAGGCTATCATGCAATTTATTGACAGAACCGTGTTATCGTCAAAGCGGGCGATGGTGGTCATGGCAAGTCCGCGTTCCGCCGTGAGAAATTCGTACCGAATGGCGGCCCTTCCGGTGGAGATGGCGGCCGTGGCGGTGATGTTGTCTTTATCGTTGATCCCAATATGAATACCTTGCTGGATTTTCGCTATCATCGCAAATTCAAGGCCGAGAATGGCGAGAATGGCGATATCAAGAACCAGTATGGCCATAATGCTCCACCTTGTTATGTCAAGGTGCGGCCGGCACCATCGTAAAGGATGAGGATACGGGCGCCGTACTCGCAGACCTTACGGAAATCGGTCAGGAAGCTGTTATCTGCAAAGGGGGACGCGGTGGCCGCGGCAATGCAAAATTTGCCAATGCCGCCAATCGTGCCCCGACGTTCGCAGAATTTGGCGAGCCAGGAGAAAGCCGCAATCTCATCCTCGAACTCAAGCTGCTGGCGGATGTAGGCTCGTCGGATATCCGTCTGTCGGCAAATCGAGTCTGGTTGCCAGTGTCAGTGCAGCACGCCCTGAGATTGCAGAATATCATTTCACGACCATCACGCCAGTACTTGGTGTCGTCAAGACTGACTATGAGAAAAGTTTTGTCATGGCTGACATTCCGGGGCTTATTGAAGGGGCTGCGGATGGTGTAGGACTGGGTCATGATTTCCTGCGCCATGTGGAACGCACGAAATTGATATTGCATATTGTCGATGCCTCGGGACTCGAAGGGCGTGATCCGGTTGAGGATTATTACAAGATCAATGCGGAGCTTAAGAAGTACAGTGAAAAGATTGCTCGCCGTACCCAGATCCTGGTAGCGAACAAGATCGATCTGCCGAGTGCGCAGGAGAACCTGCCGCGCCTCAAAGCCCTGGCCAAGAAGGAAGGCCATGCGTTCTTTGCCATTTCAGCAGCCACTCGTCAGGGACTGAAAGAACTCATTGCTTATGTGGGAGAATGGCTTGACAATTATGTTGAAGAGCCAGAACAGGACGACGAGGTCAAGGTCTATGACGAAAACGCAGAAGATCCGGAGAAGGTGACCATCAGCCGCAATGATGCAGGGGACTTCATCGTGCATGGCAAAGCAATTGAGAAGCTCGTCATCATGACGAATTTCAACAACGATGAGGCCGTGCGCCGTTTCCAGTATATCTGGCGTATCAAGGGCATCGACCAGAAACTCAAGGAACGCGGCATCAAGGATGGCCAGACGGTTCATATCGGCGAGATGGAATTTGAATATCGCGATTGAGTGTCGCGCGTGCAGTATCACTTTTAGGAGGAATATCGTTGATCCGTAATTCACTTACAGGCAAGCAGAAGAGCGTTTTGCGTTCGATGGGCATGAAGCTGGAGCCGGTTGTGCAGATCGGCAAGGAAGGCGTGACGCCTGCTGTCGTACAAGCTGCTCGAGAAGCCATCAAGAAGCGTGAACTCATCAAGGTCCGTGTGCTGCAGAATTGCATGGAACTGCCGGGGGATGCCATCACGATGCTGGCAGAGCGTGCCGATGCAAACCTGGTACAGCTCATTGGTCGCAATGGCCTGCTCTTCAAGCGCAATTTCGAGAAACCGAAAATCGAACTGCCATAAATCATTGTTAGGGGGATTCCTATGTTAGCACGGGAACGTTTGCGTGAGGCAAAGCGGATTGTCGTCAAGGTGGGGACGAGTACGCTGGCTCATGATACGGGCAAGCTGAATCTGTATCGGATCGATCATTTGATTCGAGAACTGGCAGATCTCATGAATCAGGGCCGGGAAATTATCCTGGTATCTTCAGGTGCTATCGCCGCGGGTATCAGCAAACTGGGCTTGCAAGAAAAACCGGCTTCTATTCCGGAAAAGCAGGCGGTGGCAGCCATTGGCCAAGGTGTGCTTATGCATATCTACGAAAAATTCTTTGCCGAATATGGCAAGACCATCGGTCAGGTGCTGTTGACGAAAGAGAATGCTGTCCGACACCATCAGTATCGTCATTCCCGTGACGCATTACTGGCTCTGCTGGATATGGGAGCCATCCCCGTCATCAATGAGAATGATGCAGTGGCTGTCGATGAGATCAAGATCGGCGATAACGATAATTTGTCTGCCATGGTTGCAACACTGGTCGATGCCGATGCGCTGATTATCCTTTCCGATATCGACGGCCTTTATACGGCCAATCCGGCGACGCATGATGATGCGAAGCTCATTCATGAGATCCCGGAAATCACGCCGGCTGTCATTGAGATGGCCGGTGGAGCGGGGTCGAGACTTGGCACGGGAGGCATGGCTACCAAACTCCAGGCTGCGCAGATTGCGATGAGTGCTGGCGTTACCATGGTCATAGCCGCGGGACAGGAAGACGGTATCCTGCGCCGCATCCTGTCCGGGGCACCGGCAGGGACTGTGTTTCCTGCTCGAGAATCCCATCTGAAGGTACGCAAGAGCTGGCTGGCCTTTGGCAAGCGCCTGCAGGGGGAACTGACCGTGGATGACGGTTGTGTCAAGGCCCTGGAAAACGGCTCCAGTCTGCTGGCCGCGGGAATCATCGATGCTGACGGTGATTTTACAGCTGGAAGTACGGTGCGTGTGCTGTCTGAGGACAATCGTGAGATTGCCCGTGGCATTGTCAATTATGATGCACAGGATCTTCGCCAGATTCTCGGTCATCACACGGAGGATTTTGCAGACCTTGTCCATGGTCCTGTCCATGATGAGGTCATCCACCGGGATAATATGGTCCTGATGGTTTGAGTGTAGGGGAGGAATCCTGGATGGATATTCAAGCAGAAATGAAACAGAAGGCAGAAGCCGCGCGTGCTGCTTCCCGCAAGCTTGCAGTGCTTTCGACGAGCGTCAAGAATGCAGCGCTGATGGCTATGGCTGATGTGCTCGAGAAACGCAGCGAACTCATTTTGAAAGCCAATGAACTGGATCTGGAAGAAGCCCGTCAGAAAAAAGTCAGACGTTCTTATCTGGATCGCCTGTTGCTCGATGAAGGGCGTATTGCTTCTATGGCCGAAGGCTGCGGCAAACGGCATCCCTGCCAGACCCTGTCGGACAGGGGGATTATTCGACCGTACGCCCGAATGGCCTTGAGATCCGCCGGATTCGCGTCCCTTTGGGCGTCATTGGCATCATTTACGAAGCGCGCCCCAATGTGACAGCGGATGCAGCTGGTCTCTGCTTGAAGTCCGGCAATGCGGTGATCTTACGCGGCGGCTCTGAGGCAATCCGTTCCAATACGGCCATCAGTTCGCTATTGGCCAAGGCGGCATATGGTGCTGGTATCCCGGAAGGGGCGCTGCAGTTCGTGGAATTCACGGATCGCGAGGCGGTAGAGGCCATGATGCATCTGCGCGGCCTGATCGATGTCATCATCCGCGCGGTGGTGCCGGGCTCATCCGCCATGTCACGGAGAACAGCAGTGTGCCGGTCATCGAAACGGGAACTGGCGTCTGCCATACGTATGTCGATGCATCGGCGGATCTTGACATGGCAACGGCGATTGCTGTCAACGCCAAGGTAAGCCGTTGCTCCGTCTGCAATGCCATGGAGACGCTGCTCGTCGATGCTGCCATAGCGGACGAATTCTTGCCGCAGATTGCAGCAGCCATGCAGGAGAAACATGTGGAATTGCGCGGCTGCGAACGTGCGAGAGCCATTTGTCCGGAGATGGTGCCGGCAACGGAGGAGGACTGGCGTACGGAATACGGCGACCTGATTTTGTCTGTCCGCGTGGTGGACGGCATCGATGCGGCCATCGCACATATCAACCGTTATAATACGGGACATTCCGAAACCATTGTGACGAATGATCTGGCGCATGCTCACAAGTTCCAGCGTGAAGTGGATGCGGCGGCTGTTTATGTCAATGCCTCGACGCGCTTTACCGATGGGTTTGAGTTTGGTTTCGGTGCAGAGATCGGCATCAGCACGCAGAAGCTTCATGCTCGTGGCCCTATGGGGCTTCATGAACTCACCAGCATGAAGTACCTGATTTACGGGGAAGGCCAGATCCGGAGATGAGGTATCTGGCGTATCTCCAAGCTTTGCGGCAATATCTGAGGACGCCGAAAGGAGCCTTTGATGCCAGGGATTATCTGCGGGCCATCGCATGCATGGCCGTTTCGGCAGCAGCTGCTGCCTGTCTCTTGAACTGGATCCTGGAGGGGTGAATTCTTGATGGCAGATCGGATTGGTATCATGGGCGGGACGTTCGATCCTATCCATAATGGACATTTGCTGACGGCTGAGTATGTGCGGGATGCCTGCAGACTAGTGAAAATCTTGTTCATTCCGGCAGCCAATTCTCCGTTCAAACTGGAAAAGAAGGTGGCACCAGCCCATGACCGTCTGGCTATGACACGGCTGGCTGTTGCAGATAATCCGTATTTTGAAGCATCGGATATCGAGATGTGCCGTCGGGGGGTATCGTATACATCGGATACGATTGATGAGCTGCATCGGCAATTTGGCCGACGGGCCACCTTCTTCTTCATCACGGGCGCAGATGCCATCAATGCTCTGCCGTCGTGGCATGCGTCTGAGCATCTGCTGGCTTCCTGTCACTTCATTGCCGCCACACGGCAGGGGACGAAGCTCGATATGGCACATCTGCGAGAGGCGTTTGGCTCTCTTTGCGAGCGTCATATCCATCAGCTCACGACGCCGGAGCTTGAGATTTCTTCGACGGAAATCCGTGCGCGCATCCGTGCCGGGCGTCTGTCCGCTATATGTTACCTGCTGCTGTGGCAGATTATATCAAAAAAGAAGGGCTGTATCGATGAGTTTTGCAATGGATTATGAAACGATGAAACAGGAACTTCAGAGCCGTCTCAAACCGACTCGCTTCCGCCACTCGCTCGGTGTGTCGGATACTGCAGTACGCCTGGCCTGCCGGTTTGGGGTCGATGAGGAACAGGCTCGTGTTGCGGGACTCCTGCACGACTGCGCCCGTGAGTTTCCCAATGAGGATATGATTGCTGAGGCAGAGAAGCGTCAGCTTCCTATCGGTACGGTGGAACGCTCGATGCCACTTCTCCTGCATGGCCCCATCGGTGCGCGGCGCGTAAGGGAAATCTATGGCGTCGATGACCGGGATGTGGAACAGGCCATCGCTCGGCATACGGTAGGCGGCGAGCATATGACGGCACTCGATAAGATCATCTGGTTTGCCGATATGATTGAGCCAAACCGCGACTATCCTGGGGTTGAGAAGCTGCGTAAGCTTTCACGTGAAGCGACGCTCGATGAGATGTTGCTCGAAGGACTCAGTGATCCATTACCTTCGTCGTCGCCAAACGCCATCTCATCCATCCAGATACGGTCCTGGCTCGCAATGAGATCTTGTTGAAGATGAAGAAGGAAGCATGATGGGGAAACGGGAACCGGAAAATATTACCCGTCGCCATATCGAGCAGAAAAAGAAAGCGATGGCGCGGGCCAGGCGCAGGCGTTTCCTGCGCCGTATGCTGGCACTCATCATCTGCACGTTCCTGCTCCTGCTGTCAGCCGGAGCTATTTATGGCCTCTTTCGTGGTGCAGAGTATCTCACACAGGAATATCATGCACTCTACGATGGCTATACGCAACGCCAGCAGGAACGGCGTGGCACAGTCAACCCCAATTTTGATGGCTATACCAATGTGCTGGTCCTGGGTCTTGATGATGGTGCCGGACCGACTCATACCGAGGGGCAGAAGGCAGATACCGTGCTGGTCTTGAGCGTCGAGAATGATACGGGCAGGATGCGGTTCATTACGATCCGGGTGATACCTGGGTCAAGGTCGTCGATCATGCACATTCGCTGCGTTTGAGTTCTGTCTATACACAGGGCGGAGCGCCGCTGATGGTCCGTCAGGTGAATGCGCTGCTCGGCATTTCCATACACCAGTATGTGGTGGTAGACCTCAAGGCATTTGTGGAGCTTATTGATGCTTTTGGCGGCGTGGATCTTTATGTCGAGAACGATATGGACTATGAGGATCCGGAGTCTGGATACCGCATTCATCTCCAAAAGGGGTATCAGCATCTGGATGGCAGCCAGTCCGAACAATATCTGCGTTATCGCGGCACGGAACTCGGGGATTTTGGCCGTACGCAGCGTCAGCAGAAATTTGTCAAGGCACTTTACCAGCAGGCCATGCGTCTGGAGACCATCCCGAAATTGCCGTCGATTGCCAGGATTTTCCGTCAGGATGTCGACACGAGCGCAGAGTTCTTCGACTCGGCGCATCTTGCAAATGTACTGCGTCATCTGAGCAGTGAAGATCCTGTCAGCATCATGCTGCCGGGGACCACTGCCCAGGATGATGATACGATCTGGCTGCCGGACACGTCCGGGATCCAGAAGAAGATGGAGGAGCTTTTCCCCGGAGAGATGGATCATCATACAGAGCAGTGATTCCATAGAGGGAAGAGACAGTGATAAAGATAAGGAGTTATTATGACAGAGAAAGAAATCTGCACGGCTATCTGCAAGGCAGCCAGTGACAAGAAAGCACGCGATATCGTAACGATGGATATGGAAGGCCTGATGATCTCGGCGGATTATTTCGTGATCTGCTCGGCCAATACGGCGACGCAGGTGCGTGCCATTGCGGATAATATCGAAGAAGAACTGGCAAAGGCCGGTGTGGCATTCAATCACAAAGAAGGGTATCGTGAAGGCGAGTGGATCCTGCTCGACTTTGGTGATGTCGTCGCGCATGTATCATGCAGGAAGCTCGTGAGTACTATGCCCTGGAACAGCTCTGGGGCGATGCGAAACTGACCGTCTATGAAGACTGAAGATAGGGATGATAGGATGATGGAGAAATCAGGGATTGCGAGCAGGGATGTGACCAAGAAGAAATTCGGTCCCAGTACCGTGGCACATTTGCAGGTTGTGCGCGTCAACGAGATGGGGGCTTTCCTCGATGCTCAGACTGGCAATACATCCGATGATATCCTGCTCCACAAGACCCAGCAGACACATCCCGTTCAGGTCGGTGATTTTGTCGATGTTTTCCTTTACCTGGATCCGAAACGCCGTTTGACGGCCAGCATGCGCATACCCAAGATGAAAGAGGGGCAGATTGCCAGATTGCGGGTCATCAATGTGAGTCGTGACGGTGCTTTCCTGGATGTGGGAGCTGAACGCGGTATTTTCATGCCGTATGCCGGCATGCGCGGCCGCCCTCAGATCGGTGAAGTGGTATGGGCAAAACTCTATACCGACAAATCCGGACGCCTGGCCGTGACCATGGAAGTGGAAGATGAGATGCGCCGTGCTTCTGTGCCCGCCACACATGTCAAGGTCGGCGATATGGTTACGGGAGCCATCTACAACTATACGGACAGCGGCGCATTCCTGTTCAGCAAAGAACGCTATATTGTCTTCATTGCGAATAAGGAAATGAAGGAGCGTCCGCGAGTCGGTGAAGTGGTAACGGCGCGTGTGACGTATGTGCGTCCGGATGGACGTCTCAATGCTTCTCTGCGCGAGGCCAAGGAAAAGGCTCTGATGACGGATTCGCAGCGCATACTGGAACTTTTGGAGAGCCGCAACGGACGTATGCCTTACAGCGACGAATCCTCCCCGGAAGTGATCCGCGATAAATTCCAGATCAGCAAAGCAGCGTTCAAGCGGGCTCTTGGCCATTTGCTGAAAGAAGGGAAGATTGAGGAAAAGGATGGCTGGACCTATCTGAAGTAAGTGCTATCTTGAAGTAAGTGCCATCTGTAAAAGGCAGCTGCCAAGCGCGGCTGCCTTTTGCATTGTGAAACAAACCGGGAGCGATGACCTTGTGAAATCGTGCAAAGTCCGATATAATGAAGGGTAAACTAATTGATTCTTAGGATAGAGAGGTTAAGAACATGAGGCGATATACGTCCTTACTGCTCACGGCGTTCGTCCTGTTCCTGCTGGTGCTGGCTGGCTCTGCGTATCTGGCTGGTGCAGATCATAGTGGCGGACATCGCAGCCGGCATGAACTCACCGTGATAACGACCCTGCCGGCAGAACATGCAGAAATCTTATCACAGGCGTATGAAGAGAGTTCAGGAGTCCATGTCAATTTCGTACCGCTCTCTGCAGATGATGCACTCAAGCGGATGCAGGATATGGCTTCGTCCTCTGACAACGGCCGGGCATCACTGCTTCTGGCCGACCGCCAGACTCTGGAGCAGGCGGCTGCAAAAGGATATCTGGTGCCGTATATTTCCGAACGCAATGACATGGTCCCAAATTCCTTCCGGCAGCAGGACGGCTATTGGACAGGCGTCTGGTATGATCCCATTGTATTCTGTGTCAATCGCGATTACTTGAAGACGCTCCGGGATGATATCCCCGATTCCTGGCAGGCACTGGCCAGACAGGATGCCCGTATTGGCGTGACGGATTTCATGGCTGCGGATGCATCCGCAGAGCTTTTCTATGCGATGACAGCACAGTTCGGTGAAGTGGCGACCATGGAGATTTGGCGCCAGCTTCATCCCAAGGTTGTCCAATATGCGAGATATCTTTCCAATCCAGTAAGGCAGGCAGGCATGGGCGAGGTCGATATCTCCGTTGCCGTTGAAAGCGAAACCTTGCGCTACATTCATGACGGCTATCCCCTGCAGATCATCTATCCTTCGGATGGGACTGCAGCGCGACTTACTGGGATTGGATTGCTTGCCCATGAGAAGAAGCAGGATATTGCATGGCAGAAGCATTTGCGGACTGGCTGCTTTCCGATGAAGCCCAGATTGCCCTGCAGAGCCATAATTATTTCTTTATTCCTACCAATCCGAGTACCCTTGCTACAAATCCTTGCCGGCAAGAATCTCGTGCTGTTTACTGTGCCGGTCACATTCACGGATGCACAGAAACGTCATCTGCTTGATGAATGGGCCAGGAACATCCGTTTTAAATGATCCATGAGGATGCTGCAGTCGCAGCATCCTCTTTTCGGGAGTATTGTGCAGGCTGTGCAGCCTGATTATGTAAGTATAGGAGGAGTTTTTCAGTGAAAGCAGGTTTCATCAGTCTTGGTTGTTCCAAGAATCTTGTCGATACAGAGGTCATGCTGGGCATCTTGAAGGAACACGGCATCGAGATCACGGCTAATCCCGCTGAGGCGGATATCCTGATTGTCAATACATGCGCCTTCATCCAGTCGGCGAAAGAAGAGTCCATCACGACGGTACTCAATATGGCTGAATACAAAGAAAGCGGCCGCTGCCGCAGCCTGATCGTAGCAGGGTGCCTGGGGCAGCGTTACAAGCAGGAACTCCTGGATGAAATCCCGGAAGCAGATGCCATCATTGGCACGGGAGCATGGGGGCGCATCATGGAGCTGTGGAGGAAACGCTCAAAGGCCATCGACTCGTCATCGCCGGCAAAGATGAGGCTCTTTATGATGAACACACGCCGCGCATCACGACGACCCCTGGTTATACGGCTTATGTCAAGATCGCAGAAGGCTGCAACAACCGTTGTGCATTCTGTGCTATTCCTTATATCCGCGGTGATTATCGCAGTCGTCCCATCGAGGATATCTGTGATGAGATTCGCAATCTCACGGAGAAAGGGGTCCGCGAGATCGTGCTGATTGCCCAGGACTCGACAGAATATGGTCGTGACCTTTATGGTGAGCCGAAACTCGCGGCACTGCTCAAAGAGATTGTCAAGGTCCCGAAGCTCCAATGGGTGCGCACGCTCTACAGTTATCCCAAATACTTTACGGATGAACTCATCGAGACGATTGCCAGTGAGCCCAAAATCTGCAATTACGTCGATCTGCCGCTGCAGCATGCGCACGATGCAGTACTGCGCAGCATGCGCCGTCCGGATACGCAGGAAGATATGCGCAAGCTTATCGGGAAGCTCCGGGAACGCATTCCTGGCGTGACCATCCGCTCGACGTTCCTCGTTGGTTTTCCGGGCGAGACGGATGCGCAATATCAGACCCTGCGCAACTTCATCGAGGAGATGCGGCTTGATAAAGTAGGCGTTTTCACATATTCGCGCGAGGAAGGGACCCCTGCATACGATATGCCGAATCAGGTGGCTGAGGACGTCATGCAGGAACGCTACCATGATCTCATGAGCCTGCAGTGCAAGATTTCTGAAGAAATCAATCAGTCCCTCGAGGGCAAGGAACTCGATGTCCTCATCGAAGGACGCGATGAAGAGCAGCCCAATATTGCTGTCGGCCGTTCTTACCGTGAAGCGCCGGATGTCGATGGGCAGGTTTATGTCGAGAATGATACGGACAGCAAACCGGGGGACATGGTGCATGTCAAGATCCTGCAGGGCTTCACGTACGACCTTGTCGGAGAACGCCTGGATGGCAAGACGGCTGCAGGAAAATGAAATGAGGTGAATGCATGATGAAGATTGAGGAACAGGCAGGCAAACTGCTGAAAGAGCAGGGCAGGACGATTGCTTGTGCCGAGTCCTGTACGGGAGGGCTCCTGACCAGCCGGCTGACGGATATCGCCGGCAGTTCAGACTATGTCATGGGCTCTGTCGTTTCGTATACGAACTACATCAAAGAGAAACTGGTCGGTGTCCAGCACGAAACGCTCGTGGCACATGGTGCCGTCTCTGCTGAGACTGCTCGTGAGATGGCAGAAGGCATCTGCCGGAGTATCGAGACGGATGTGGGCGTCGGCATTACGGGGATTGCGGGCCCCGGCGGCGGCACAGCCGCCAAACCCGTTGGGCTGGTTTTCATTGCTGTTTCAGGTCCCGGTGGTACGATAGTCAAGGAAAATCATTTCCATGGTTCGCGTACGGAAATCAAGCGGCAAAGTACGGAAACAGCCTTGAAGATGCTCTGCTTCTTTTTGACGAAGCAGCATCATTCTTTTTCGGAGCCGCTGTATGCGGATGACTTGCAGATAAAGGAGTAATTGCGATGAAAATTTATGCATATCTGGCTGCTGCTGCCTTGGGGGCATCGTTCCTGATGGCTCCCGCCATGCCAGCCATGGCTGCAGCACAGGCCGCTGATGTCCAGGGGAATGCCGGAGAATCCGCTGAAATCTCGTTGCCGTATACGTACACGAGCAAGCAGTACGGATTCTCCATCCAGTGCCCGCAGAAGCCGGTCGGCGTCATTCCGGCCAGCCTGCTCTATGAGGACAAGCAGGGTGACGTACTCATCTTCGACAATGAGGAATACAACATCAAATATGCCTGGATTGTCTTGACGGATGCCTTTGATGACAAGAAGGTGCCGGATCTCAACAAACTGAAACCGCAGGAAGCGGAAAAACTGTTGCAGGGCATCATGGGCAGCAATGGCTATGAGGGCATCATGCTCGTGAATCTCACGCCAAAGAACAAGGCTATCTACGCCGTGACGGCCAAAGAAATCGAGATCGATACGGATGGTGATGGCAAGGCAGATGAAGTGGCCAAGGCGGATACGCAGATGGCGGTGGCGTTCTTCCGCACGCCGTCCGGCAAACGTTATGGTGTGGAACTCATCGATAATCCGGATCTGCGTGCATCTTCGCTGGCAGCTTTCCAGAAAGGCATCGCAACCCTGACGGATTCTCAGGATAAGCCATGGCAAAGCAGGCGAACAGCAAGAAAAACAAGAAGAATAAGAAATAAAAGCTGCATGCATCATAGCAGTTTGCTCATGACGACGAAATCCCCGCAGGGGATGGGTAAAACCATTCCTGCGGGGATTTTTTGCTGAGTCCATGTCATTGTCCGGTGCATGAAGACAAAAAAAGACCGATTCATCATCGGTCTCTATCTTCTTATGGCAGGGGTAGCTGGACTCGAACCAACGCATGCGGGATTCAGAGACCCGTGCTTACCAACTTGGCGATACCCCTGTGTCTTTTGACATTTATATATTATATGGATGATGGATCTGTTTGTCAAGCACTTTTTAGAAAAAAATTCTTGCTCTTATTTTGCAGCGATGCAAGAAGGACTTGCTTTTTTTTTCACGATTTGGTATAATTCAATCAACAAATGAACCAATGTTCATATGTTGATTAAGATAGGAG
>ENA-OQBJ01000775-OQBJ01000775.1-human-gut-metagenome-genome-assembly--contig:-NODE-775-length-15327-cov-2.359408_pt1 | contig 15327 bp, 18 predicted proteins | sample MGYA00242743_ERZ504545 | MGnify/ENA primary metagenome ERZ504545 (study PRJEB26092, sample SAMD00036252) | human gut metagenome | host: Homo sapiens | study: EMG produced TPA metagenomics assembly of...
TTGTTGCGTGGAAGGGGAGAGTGTGTTGGAGGACGGGGAGAGGGGCTGGATTCGCCCGGAGGGCGAATCGGCGTGAGTTTGTTGACTGGTGCAAAGTTTGGAGATAGAATGAAAAAAATATTTTCGGAGTTTTTTGTGCTTGATTTTATGAGAACAGAAAAGTTTCGGGAAGATATTGTGTGAAATTTGGAGGTTTTGGGGTATGGATAGGATTCGACTGAATGCTTCAGAGTGGATGGATTTTCGGAATGGGGAAAAGAAGTGTTTTTTGCTGACAAACGGACTGGGAGGTTATTGTTCGCTGACGGTGATGGGGAATGCGGCGAGGAATGATCAGGCGCTGTTGATGGGGGCACTGAAGGGCGCCTACGGTGCGGGAGCATCTGATTTCGAATGTCTGGGAGACGTTGGAGGTGGATGGTGAGGAGACGGAGCTGTTTTCACAGGAGTTTGTGAATCGGACACAGAATGTGGAGGGGTTTCGGGTTCTGGAAGGATTTGAGATGGGGAGTCTGCCGGTATGGTTTTACCGGGTGAAGGGGGTTGAGATTGAGAAGACGATTGGGATGGTTCAGGGGGAGAATACGGTTCTTGTCCGGTATCGGGTGAGAAGTGGGAAGAAGGGGAGTTTTTCGGTTCGGCCGGTGATGCGGTTTGCGGCGAAGGGGGAGCAGCTGCAGGAGGGGCAGGATTTTGCGGTGGACCGGAAGTGTATTGCGAGCAATGGTGTGATTCTTTCTTATGGGACAAATGGGGAGCTTCAGATGGAGAAGGAGAGGATCTGGAGGGATTTGTTTTTTGAGCAGGATGCGCGGGATGGAAGAGATGGCATCGGAAGTGCTGTCGTGAATCATCGGATTCGGTTTGAGATGACGGGAGACGGCAGGGAGCAGGTCTTTTTTGTTGTGTATAGTCTCGCGGATGATGTGGATAAGTGGGATGAGGAAAGGATTGCGCTGTGGATAGAAGAGGAAGAGAAGCGGCAGGAGATGATTGCGGAAAAGTCCGGGATTTCTGATCCGGTGGGAAAGCGGCTGGCGGTGAGTGCGAGTCAGTATATTACGGAACGTGCATCGACAGGTGGGAAGAGTATTATGGCTGGTTTTCCTTATTTTGCGGACTGGGGGCGGGATACGATGATTTCGCTTCCGGGATGCACGCTGGCACTTGGGGAGTATGAGGCGTGTAAGAGCATTCTTCGGACTTTTATGGCATATACAAAAGAAGGACTGATGCCGAACCTGTTTCCGGAGGGGGATGCGCTTCCGATGTATAATACGGTGGATGCGGCACTTTTGTTTCTGGATGTGGTGTATGAGTATTACCTTGAGACAGGAGATGTGGAGTTTGTACGCGAGGCGTTTCCGGTGATGGAAGATATTGTGTTCTGGTATCAGAAGGGAACGGATTTCCATATTAAAATGGACAGTGACGGGCTGATTATGGCCGGGGGCGGCCTGGAGCAGGTGACGTGGATGGATGTGCGGATTGACAAGGAGCTGCCGACACCGCGTCACGGAAAGCCAGTGGAGATTAATGCATACTGGTATAATGGTCTGAGGATTCTGGAAGAGCTGGCACCGTTTGTCGGAAAGGATGGATCGGTGTATGGGAAGCTTGCGGAGCAGGTGAAGAAGAGTTTTCTCGAAAAGTTCTGGATGGAAGAGGAAGGATATCTGAAGGATGTGCTGAACGGCACGTATGAAGAGAAGCAGTTCCGATGCAATCAGGTCTTTGTGCTGGCGCTTCCGTTTCAGATGGTGAGTCAGAAGCAGGGGCAGCGGATCTTACAGGCGGTCAAAGAAAAGCTGTATACGACAGCAGGACTGCGGTCATTGGAAATGGAGGATCCGGCGTTTCATCCATGGATCGGCGGAAGCCAGCCGGAGCGTGACAGGGCATATCATCAGGGGACAGTCTGGGGATTTCCGCTTGGGGCGTATTTCCGTGCGGTGCTGAATTATTTCCCGAAGGAGGGAAAACAGGAAGTGCGCCGCGGACTGGACCGTCTTGCGAGCTGGATGCAGGAAGGATGCCTGTTTCATCTGGCGGAGATTTATGATGGTGCGGCGCCGGTGATGTCGAAGGGCTGCTATGCGCAGGCGTGGAGTGTCGGAGAGATTCTGCGGGTTTACAAAGAAATGGAGGGAAAGAAGATGAATGCGGTGGTGAAAAGAACGCCGGCGGAGTGGAAAAGTTTTTTTGAATCGGAAGAATTTGTGGAAAACTTTACGTATGAAGGGGATGACCTCGGTGTTTCGGTAAAAAAGAGCGGGGAATGCGATGAAAACTGGCAGATGCCGAAAAAGGATGAACAGTTTGTGACAGAATGGAAGCTCTGGGCGCCGACAGCAATGGAGGTTTCGCTGGAGCTGTTTTCACGTGGCAGCAGCCGGGAGTACGGGGACCGAAAAATAGCCTCGATTGCGATGACGCGCGGCGAAAAGGGTGTCTGGAGTTGTGCATTGCAGGGAGCGCGGTATGGAACGTATTATACGTATCACATTCTGCACTCAGATGGCGTTTTTGATACGGTCGATCCGTACGGCGTGGCTTCCGGTGTTGATTCGGAGCGGAGTATGGTAGTAAATCTTGCAGAGACGGACCGGTGGGCTGGGAGCAGGATAAAAGACCGGAAATCCGGCCGGAGGACCGCTGTGTGTATGAGCTTCATGTGAAGGATTTTTCAAGCGATCCGAATTCCGGTGTTTCGGATAAGCACCGTGGAAAGTTTCTGGCATTTACGGAAGAAGGCACAACGCTGAATGGAGACGGAATTCATGCGACAGGGCTCGATTATCTGAAGTCGCTTGGCATTTCTCATGTGCATCTGCTTCCTGTTTTCGATTTCGGAAGTGTGCCGGAAGACGATGCGGAAGCGTTCAACTGGGGCTACGACCCGGTGCAGTATAATGTGCCGGAGGGATCCTATGCAACCGATCCTTTCCACGGAGAGGTACGTATCCGGGAAATGAAGGAAATGGTTCAGGCACTGCATAAAGCCGGCATCGGCGTGATTATGGATGTGGTATACAATCATACGTACAATCTCGATTCGCCGCTTCAGAAAACAGTCCCTTATTATTATTACCGTGAATGGAGGATGGCACGATTTCCAATGGCTCCGACTGTGGAAACGAGACGGCAAGTGAGCGGGAGATGTTCCGCCGCTTTATGGTTCACTCGGCTTGTTACTGGGCGAAGGAATATCATATCGACGGTTTCCGCTTCGACCTGATGGCGCTGCACGATACGGAGACCATGAATGCGATCCGCACAGCTCTGAACCGGATGCCGCGCGGTGAGGAGATTCTGGTTTACGGTGAACCGTGGAAAGCAGCGGCAAGCGCAATGCAGGAGGGATATTTCCCGTCGGATAAACAGAATATCGGAAAGCTGATGGATGGCATTTCCATGTTCTGTGACGATACGAGAGATTCCATCAAGGGAAGTGTTTTCATTGCCGCAGAGGGAGGCTATGTCAATGGAAAAGAGCGTCTTTCAGCAGGAATACTTTCCGCGACAGACGGCTGGCTGGACGGAAAAGGAGCCTATGAGCCGCGCAATGCGAGCCAGCTGATTCCGTATGTGTCGGCACATGATAATTATACACTGTGGGATAAATTAAAACTGTCCGATCCGAAGCGGAAGGAGGATGCGGAGCCGGATTTTGACAAGATGGATGAGCGGACGCTTTCGATGAACCGTCTGGCGGCGGGCATTGTGATGACCTGCAAGGGAATGCCGTTTTTCCAGGCGGGTGAGGAATTTGCGCGCACGAAGCATGGCGAAGGAAACAGCTTCAAATCGTCGTGGCAGCTCAACAAAATTGACTGGACACGCGCCTTAGAGCAGGAAGAGCTGGTGGACTATTACCGCGGACTTCTGAAACTGCGCCGCAAATTCCAGGCATACGGAACGTGCGAGCCGGACTGTAAAAAGACATTTTTCCGTGAAAACCAGATCGCAGGTTACGAACTGGAATACCGGATGGCCGCGCAGTCTGCGTCTTCTACAATCCATGGGAAAAAGAAGCTTTGCAGAAACTCCCGGAAGGAAACTGGAAACTGCTCTGCGATGGAAAACGCTGTGCAGAGGATGGAGCAGAGATGAAAGAAAGCATGATGCTTCCGGCAAAATCGATGGTTCTGCTGGCGCGGGAGTAAAATTGTAAATTTTGTCCCTTTTTGTCGGAATGCTGTCTGTGGAAACGGGCATCGATCATTCTGCCAGGCGGCGAGCGGGAATCAATTGTTTTTCGTTTAACAGAAAAATGCACTGTGGAATTGTCCGACGACGTTCCACAGTGCATTTTTATGTTTATGTGAGCAATGAGTCAGGATCTGTGCTTACACGAGATCCTGGCGATATCTAAGAGTTCGGATCATTATTCGTCCACAACTTCCAGTACATCCATCGGGCAGGCTTTCGCGCAGATACCGCAGGCGATACATTTGGAAGCCGGATTTCCCTCGGTTTTTACGATCAGGCCAAATGGACAGGCCTTCGCACAGGCTCCGCATCCCGTACATTTTTTCTTGTTGATCATGTAAACGCCCTTCGGGTTCTGGGTAATGGCGCCTTCCGGACAGGCTCGGCACATTTACCGCACTGCGGACAGGCGATCGGGCGGACAGCCTTTTTCTCTACGATCTGCAGACATGCCTTGTCCGGATCAAATACCTTATAAAATGCCTCAGAACATGCTCCCACACAGGCAAGACAAGCCATACAGGTGCTGCCTTTTTTTACTTTCAGTTTTTTCATTTTGTTTTATCCTCCGCTTAAAGATGTTGTTTTTCCTATTTTACCATTTTTGAACTTTTTTCTCAATGATATTTCCGGAATTTGCCATCTTTTTCCTGCTTGCGGTTTTGCTTCCGTTTCGCATGGCTTTGCACAGATACAAAAAATCTTAAGAAAGCAGACGGAAAAAAAGCAGTTTTTCTTCGGAAAATATACAAAAAGAAAAATCGGAAATTTGTTATGATGAAAAGGAAGAATGTACTCTCAATCATCTCACAAAATCAGGCACAGAAAGATTTTGGGAGTACACCATAAGATCGGGAGGGGGATTTTTCATGATCCGTGAAAACAATACACTGGAATGGCAAGAGATGGCAGAACAAAAAAGAATGACACAAAGAAGGATAATACAAAGAAGAGAAAGAGCACGGAGACGAAAAAGAAAGGTATGGCGGATCCGCGGGCTGCTATTGCTGTTCGGCTGTCTTCTGTTTTTGGGCGGTGTGCGGCGCTTCCGGCAGAATCCGATCCAACGGTATGCGAAAGCAAACGGCATTTCAATGGATCAGTACCCGGAGGAGCTGTTGTCGCTTTACGAGAGAAACAATGAGACGGAGACGTTCGTCGAAGAATATCCGTTGAAAAAAGAGGAGGAGCCGGAGATTGACCTGAGCGACCTGTCATCCGCATCGGAGGTTCCGCTTCTCTTGCAGTGGGATCAGAGATGGGGCTATCACCGATATGCCGGTGAAATGATGGGATTAAGCGGCTGCGGACCGACAGCACTTTCCATGGTTGCCATTTTCATGACCGGCGATATCACAAAAATCCGCGCTGGGTCGCCGATTTTGCCTCACAGAACGGCTATGCCGTAGACGGCAGCGGAACCGCCTGGTCTCTGATGCTGGAAGGAGCCCGGCAGATCGGCCTTTCCAGCAAAGAAATCCCTGTGGAACGGGAACGGGTGGAAAACAACCTGCAGGCCGGAAACCCATCATTGCCCTGATGGGACCCGGGGAGTTTACCAGCAACGGTCATTTTATCGTTCTTACCGGATTGCAGAATGGCAGACTGAAAATCAACGACCCAAACAGCAGAAAAAATTCCGAAAAAACCTGGGATATCGATCAGGTGCTGGAACAGACAAAAGCGGTATGGGTATATTACAAATAATAAAATAGAAGACATACCATCAAAGCCTCCGAATACACTGTAAAAACAGCGTCTTCGGAGGCTTTTTGTGAGGGACTATATCGAAGAGCGTGCTGTGGAGACAGCAATTTACATGATTGAGACGAAAGCGACCGTACGGCAGACGGCGAAAAAATTCGGAGTGAGCAAAAGTACCGTGCATAAGGATCTGACATCACGTCTGGTACAAGTGAATCCGGGTCTGGCGGCAGAGGCAAGGAAAATTCTGGATGTGAACAAGTCTGAACGCCACATTCGCGGCGGCATGGCAACGAGAGAAAAATATCTGCATCAGAAGCAGAAGTGAACGAAAGTGAACCAAAGAAGCTCTTTCCTAATTGCCTCAAATAGGGTATGATAGAGAAAGAAAATTACGAAAACAGAGGGAATTTTATGAACGATTATATCCTGGAAGTCTGTGTGGACTCGGCGGAGTCGGCGCTTGCGGCGGCAAAAGGCGGGGCAAGCCGGCTGGAGCTGTGTCAGAATCTGGTGATCGGCGGAACAACGCCGGGTCCGAAGCTGTTTGAGGTGATCCGCAGACAGACAACCATTCCGATTCATGCATTGATCCGCCCGCGGTTCGGGGATTTCTGCTACACCCCATATGAATTAGAAGAAATTCGCGAGGAAGTTGCGATGTACCGCGAACTCGGTGCAGAGGGCGTTGTGATCGGCGTGCTGAAAGAGGATGGAACAATGAATATGGCGGCAATGGAACAGCTGATGGAGGCAGCCGACGGCATGTCTGTGACGCTGCACCGCGCGTTCGATGTCTGCCGCGATCCCAAAGAAGCGCTTGAGCAGGCGGTATCGCTCGGTATGAACACCATTCTTACCTCCGGTCAGCAGAACAGTGCGGTAAAAGGAGCAGAGCTTCTCGCCGAACTGCAGCGCCAGGCGGCGGGACGCATCCGTATTCAGGCGGGCGGCGGTATCTGCGCGGATGCGATCCGCGAGCTGTATCCGAAAACCGGCGTGACCGCCTACCACATGTCCGGAAAAATCGAACTGGCGAGCCGATGCAGTATCGGAAAGAAAATGTGAACATGGGACTTCCATCCTTAAGCGAATACACCCTCTACCGCACGGACGTCAAAGCCGTGCGCAGCGCGAGAGCGGTACTGGAAGAACTTTAAGAAAATAAAAAACGAAAGAAAAGGACATAACATTATTATGAAAGCAAATACCATCAGCGGCCAGCGGCAGTATGCGTTCGTCAGCCAGTTTAACTACATCCGTGAAGCCGGAACGGAAGGCGAAGAAAAAGCAGCCTGCCGGATTGAGGAAGAACTCGCCCAGATTGCAGAAAAATGGGGGCAGGGCGAATTGCAGATCCGCCGCGAGCCGTTCGAGATTGAGACATGGCAGGTTGACGAAGCTGTCTTTACGGTCACAGAGCCATATGAGAAAACATACACCGTCCGCGGCTGCTTCGCGGCAGCCAATACCGCTCCGGAAGGCGTGGAGGCACCATTCCTCTACGTAGAAAACGGCGACCCGGTCAGCCTTTCCCATGCAGAAGGGAAAATTGTCCTGATCAACGGCGGTGCCAATGCAGAAAACTATGAAAAACTGGAAAAAGCAGGAGCCGTCGGATTTCTGATTCTGACCGGAACGCCGCTGGACAAAGACGAGGACCGCCTGCCGGACTACCGCACCCTGCGCGGCGTAAAAAATCCGAAACTGCCGTGCGCCGTCATTCATTATCTTGATGTGATGGAACTGATAGAACGGGGAGCGAGCCGTGCACGCCTCGTTTTACAGCAGAAAAAAATCAGGAGAACGTCGAAAAATATCATCCTGCGCATCCCGGGAACCGGGCAGCCAGAGGAAATCCTGACGCTGACGGCTCATTACGATTCCGTTCCGCAGGGACCTGGTGCATACGACAACATGGCGGGCGCAGCGATCATCATGGAGCTGGCACACTACTTCGCCGAAAACCGCCCGAAACGGACACTGGAATGCATCTGGTTCGCGCGGAGGAGCTGGGTCTCTGCGGAAGCCGGGCATATGTGAAAGCGCACGAAGCCGAGCTGGCGCAGCACCGCTTCAACATGAACGTCGACCTCGCCGGACAGGCCATCGGCGGAACCGTGCTTGGCGTGGCAGCAACGAAAGAGGCATGCGACGTGATCATGGAGCACTTAAAACAGGCGGACAAAGGCGTATCGCTCATCAACAACATCTGGAGCAGCGATTCCAACACCTTCGCATGGAAGGGCATCCCGGCGATGACGCTGAACCGCGATGGTTTCGGCATGCATACCTGCCACGATACGATCGACTGGATCTCCGCCTGGTCACTGAACCGGAGCGCCGGTGTCCTGGGCGAAATCGCCGAGTATCTGGCGGATGCAGAACCATTTCCATTTGAAAGAGAAATCCCGGCAGACTTTGCGGAGAGATTAAAAGCTTATTTTGGAGAATAAAAAGGAGAGAACATCATGAGCAAAAAACCAGTATTAGTCATCATGGCAGCAGGAATGGGAAGCCGTTACGGCGGATTAAAACAGATTGATCCGGTTGACCCGTACGGAAATATGATTATCGACTTTTCCATTTATGATGCAAAACAGGCAGGCTTTGAGAAAATCATCTTTATCATCAAAAAAGCCATCGACGAGGCATTCCGCGAGGGCATCGGCAAGCGAATTGAGAAATACATGGATGTAGAGTATGTTTACCAGGAACTCGACGTCTCCCGAAAGGCTACGAAGTGCCGGAAGGCCGCGTCAAACCGTGGGGAACCGGTCATGCGATTCTCTGTGCGGCAGAAGCCATCGACGGCGCACCGTTCGCAGTCATCAATTCCGATGATTATTATGGAAGAACGGCATTCGAGGAGATCTACCGTCAGCTGACAACCGAGCAGGACGGCGCGACCTATCAGTACGCGATGGTTGCCTACGACCTGTACAAAACCCTGACCGACAATGGCCACGTAGCCCGCGGCATCTGCACCGCAGACGACCAGAACCACCTTGTCGGCATTCATGAGCGCACAAGAATCGAAAACCACGGCGGACAGGCCGAATACACCGAGGATGACGGCGCAACCTGGACCGGATTGCCGCAGGGAACCATCGTTTCCATGAACCTCTGGGGCTTCACACCGAGCATTCTGATCGAGCTGAAACGCCGCTTCCTGCCGTTCCTCGAGAATGTATACAAAACCAACCCGTTAAAAGGCGAATACTTCCTGCCGTTCGTTGTCGATGAACTGCTGCAGGAGAAAAAAGCGGAAGTCACCGTACTCCGCTCCTATGATAACTGGTACGGCGTAACGTACAAAGAAGACAAAGAAAATGTCATGGCAGCACTGCAGAAATTAAAAGACGAGGGCCGTTATCCGCAGAAACTGTGGGAAGAATAACAAACGAACGGTACTGGGAAATTTTCTCCATGAGTGCATCTTTCGCAATGAAAAGAAATCCTGTATAATGGATGGAAGGAAATGCAAGGAGAATACCAATGGATACCTTATATATTGTAATACCAGCCTATAATGAGTCGGAAAATATCAAAAGAACGATCGAGGAATGGTGTCCCGTCGTGGAGAAGCATAACGGCGGCGGTGCGTCCCGTCTTGTGATCATCAACGACGGAAGCCGCGACGATACGTATGAAATTGCTTCAGCAGAGTGCGAAACCCACCCGTTGCTCACCGTGCTGACGAAGCCAAACGGCGGCCACGGTTCCACCGTTCTGTACGGCTACCGCTATGCACTTGAAAACGGTGCGGACTATATCTTCCAGACCGATTCCGACGGTCAGACCGATCCGGAGGAGTTCGAAAAGTTCTGGCAGATCCGCGAGGCTACGACGCCATTTTCGGAAACCGCACAAGCCGCGGCGACGGCTTTTCCCGCGCTGTCGTGGAAAAAGTGCTGTGCGCGGTGCTCTGGACCTATTTCCACGTATCCGTGCCGGATGCAAATGCCCCGTTCCGTCTGATGAAAACAGATACGTGGCCGAGTATCTGCCGCTGATGCCGGAAAACTACAATCTGCCGAACGCACTGCTGACTGCCTTCGGAGCGTATTTTCACCGGAAAATCCGTTTCATCCCGATCAGCTTCAAGCCGCGTCAGGAGGAACAAATTCCATCAACATCCGTAAAATTGTAAAAATCGGCCGTCAGGCGCTGCACGATTTCTGTGAGATTCAGAAAGCGGTTGCGAAAAAAAGAGGATAAAAAATAGTAGAATTTTTTTCTCTCGCACAAGATAGATTTAAGTCGGTTGAGGGATTAGAAAACGCCGGAAACCCGCATAAACACTATGTTTTTGCGTGTTCTCGGCGTTTCTTTTATCGCCTGTTTTGGTGGTGCGTTTTCGGCTAATGGTGCCCAAATGGTGCCCAAATCCCACGCGGGGCTATAAAAGGCTATAAGAAGCAGTAAAAAGATAAGGCGGTTAAAGCTCAATTTCGCTGCTCTTTTTCTTCGCCGCACTCTTTGCTTTCTTCGGCTCGGCTTCCTTTGCCTTTGCCGGGTCTGCCTGTTTGACAGCCCCATGATAAGCGTCCAGGACTTCTTTTTTCCGTTCAAGCCGCACGTCAACATAGCGGGCAGTAACGGCTTCAAAGTTCATAGACAATCCAAGCGATACGCCGATACCCGCAAGCGTATGTCCTAACACTTCGCCTACGGTGTAGAAGTCGCCCGTCAGTTGGTGCATATTCGTAGCCGCCGTATGGCGTAAATCGTGAAAGCGAATATGCGGCATATCCAAATCTTCAAGCAGTTTTCCAAACTGTGAAGATACCCACGACGCGGAGATAGGGGAACCGTCCGGCTTTGCTACAACAAGGTCATTGTCATAATAAGGTTTCCCGTCTTTTTCTGCCTGTTCGCGCTGTGCTTCCTGCATGGCAAACTGTTTTAGGAAGAACGGGTGGGCAAGCTCTGTAATCGGCAGCGTGCGCCCGTTGGACTTCGGCGGTGCCATTTCCTCGATAACCTTTGTTTTTGGCGGCACCTTAAAGGGAAGCTGCTCGGAAACATCAAAAGTGTTGTTTTCCAAGTCAACATTGCGCCAACGCAAGCCCAAGATTTCAGAACGCCGCATACCATAAAGCCCGCCTAAAATGACGGGCATTTCCCACACTGTACCCTCGACGCGCTGCATAAGGCTTTTACCTGTTCCGGCGTGTAAGGGTCGGGGGTCTTGTCGCTCTTTCCAAACTTCGTCAGCGTGTCCTTTGCCGCGTTGGTTTCGATATAGCGGTATTTGCGGGCATGGCTCAACGCCACGCTTAAAACACGTTTTGCCCCGCAGCGGTGGACGGTTTCAATCCTTTGTCGATAATCTGCTGAAACATCTTGTCTACCATAGCGGGGGTAAGCTGATTGAGAGCAACGCCGCCGATATAGGGATTGATATAGTTTGCAATCGTCTTTTTGTACCCGTCATAGGTAGAGGGGCGCAAGTTCACTCTTGCGTAGCTTTCCACCCAATCGTTAAGGTAGCTTGCGACGGTCTGTTTCCGCTGTGAAGTGATTGACGCAATTTGCCCCGGATTTTGGAGCTTCGTTTTCATTTCCGCTTCGTGCTGCGTCGCTTCCTTTTTGGTGGCAAAGCCCTTTTTCGCATAGGACTTCTTTTTCCCGTCCGGGGCGGTGTATTTTATATTCACGTCGTAGACTGTACCGGTCGCCCGGTCAGTACGCCGTTACTGTCGCGTTTGTTCTTAACTTGTCTTGATGATACCGCCATAGCTTAACCTCCCTGTCGTGCCGGGGGCTTCGCTGTTTTCTTTGCTCTGTGATACCAGTCCCAGATAGCAGCGTCAGCTATCAATCGGCGGTTTCCATTCTGTATATATTCAAGCTCGCCGCTATCCATAAGCTCGCGCAGTTTATTTTCCCCGATACCGCTAACTTTGCTCATTTGCTCAACGGTCTTTAACATAGGGAATACAGGGATAGCGGGGCTTGCAGTTTCCTTTTTTGCCATAGGAAAATACCCCCTTTCATAAATGGCTAAAAAGTCAGATTTACAAAAAGTGGGCTTTAATCAGACGGCTTCGGCAAGCTCCACGGGAATTGCACCCCTGCATGGTTCTCATGCAGCCCTACCCATTACCTGCGACGCTTCTAACGCTCGGATTATGGCGGTAGGGGAGTATCATTATACCGATATATGGATTGTGGCGGCAGACGTGCCAAGGTCTGCTATGGAACGCTGATAGTTCTCGCTCGGTGTTTCTCCCGCCTTTCGGTCATCGCGTATCAGCCCAACGGCTCCCCATATATCGAATGTATCTGATTTGCCCTATGCTGCGTCGCCGTTATCTTGCGCCGCTTTCTTTGTCAAGGTGCTGCGATAGTCTGAATATGTGGAACGGAAAGGGGAACGTCCACATACTATGTCAGTCTATCTTATAGTCCAGAACAGCCCGCATGAGCTTCGCTTGCAGCCGGTCGCGCATATCCTCGTCTATGCCGTAATAAACATTGCCGTATTCATCACGCACTTTACGGGTAGACAGGTAGGCTATGTAGCTTGCGTAGTGCTGCACAACGATTTTCATTGCTTCGGGGTCGCCCTTTGTTGCGGCTAAAATAACCGGGTAAGGCAATAAGCCGCGTTCGTCGGGATTGTTGCTAATCGGTTCATTCATCGGCTTTCCTCCAAAAATCTTTTTAACAGCTCAAAAGAGCTTGTCCGTCGAAATTGTACTGTGCTGCGCGGTATCTTCATCAGCTCCGCGATTTCTGCGTCTTTCATATCAAAGAAGTAATACAACAGTACAGCTTGACGCTTTTCTTCCGGCAAAGAGTGAAGCGCGTCGGCAAGCTGTTTCGCCGTAATTTCTTTCCCAGCGACAAAGAAAGATTTTTCAGCTTCATCATTTACAAAATACTTGTCGCAAGTGTAAAGCTGATTTTCTTCCTGTGGCGACAGGTCTGAAAAAGTGACTTCATGCTTTTTCCGATACTTTCTTTCTCGGATAGCGTCGATAGCTTCATTCCTCAATACCGCTTTGCAAAAGCCGTTGAATGTGCAGCGTTTCTGCCATTCAATGCGATTAGGTTCCATATTCTCACCCCCTTTCGTACCCGGTGGGGGCAGGTTTATTTCTCCCCTTTCGCAAACCCTCGACGGACGCGCGAAAGATTTTGCCAACTGGGGAGCAAACTTTCAAAAAATTTTTGAAAAAGCAAAATGCGCCTGTCCGAAAAGCCCGGACAGGCGCATAAGTATAGTAAAAAGTATTCAGATGATTTGACAGTTCATATTCAAGGGTAGAAATGTCCCCGGCGGTGGTCGGGCTTTTTTTGATAAGTCAAAGAATGTAAGAATTTGTCGATACAGTTTATAGCTCATGGCGGTTCCCTCCTAAAGCCGCCATGTCTTTTACATGGTTTAGGGTCGTCGTAGGTTTCTGATAGGCAAAAAGAAACGGCGGCTCTGAAAATCAAAGCCGCCGAAAAATAGTAGGCGCGTGAAAATGCTTCTGCTCTGCGACGGCTTTTTTTCTTTTGCCGTCGTCCGGCAGATTATTTTTTTATGAGTAAGGGAGAAAAATCAATCGTAATCTTAAAAATATGTCTTGTATCTCAATTATTGGATTTTTGCAATTCATCAACAGCAACAGCTTTTTTACAATATAAAGTCCCTGTCCAGATGTACCGTTACTCCTTGAAATATCTGCCACATAAAAGCGCTCCAACAATTTTGAATATTCTTCTGTAGGAATAGTTGCAATAGGATTTTTGATACACAGTTGAACAGAATCTGTATTATAAATTAGCTGAACTACAACATTACTTGTAGTGGAAGTTATCGCATTGAATATAAGATTCTGTATAATGCGAATACACGCTTTTCTATCAGCATTAAGATAAATATTCACATCAGGTATTTCTATTTGCGGTTCAATTCCATTAACACTGAAAGTCGAATAGTTGTCCAACAGGATTTCGGTAAGCAATGAGCATAATTCAACTTTTCCATAATAAAATGGATATTGTCCTGCTTCCAAAAGAGAGATTTGATAAAAGTCGTCTATGAGAGTTCTAATCTCAAGGCTTTTCCTGATAATGCTGAAATATATTCTTGTCTTTTTTCGTCCGGCGCACTTGATAAAAGCTGCAAATATCCGCGAATAGAAGTTAGTGGTGTCCGTAAATCGTGAGAAAGGCAAGAAATATTCTCTTTAAGTTCATCCTCCTTTTTTCGGATTTCTCCCAGATAAATGTTATCTTTTGATACGATTTGATTTATGATTTCCACTAAATGCTCCAACCGCCTATCAGTTAAAGATATTGTAACTAACTTTTTCGTTTCTCCATTCAGAATAGCATTTAGTTGGACGTTCACTTTGTGTATCTGCATTTTCCAGTTAATTAAAGAAATTGAAAGGATAATGACCAATACTACTAGAACAAGAAACAGAATCGCCCAACCCATATTCTACCTCCTTGTTTTTACTTGATTTCTTTCTTACTCATAGCAATGCCGCCGACAATCAAAAGCAAAATGCCCCCCATGAAATAAAATGGTAAATGTTCGATAATCCCCATTGTGCGGCAAGAACAAAAATTCATCCAATAGTACATAGGATTTCCATACACAAAAATTTTCAAAGGTATTGAAGCCGCGTCCATATTACTCCATAGCATTAAATAAACAGACGCTCCGCTGAATACATATAAGCAGCAAATTCCAGTTACAACCCCTATATTTTGAATGATAACACACAGGAAAATAGAAATGCTTTCAAATGCTAACAAAACGATTCCACAAGCCAGTGCCCATCCAAACAGGTTAGTGCTTCACTCGCAGACGGAATATAACCGGATTGTATGATTTCGATAACGAAAAATGCAGCGACAAAAATCAGATATGTTATCAGGGACACTGCCAATATTGTAATTGCCTTGGTGTAATAGAGAATAGTCCGTTTAGTACCGTATGCAACAGACAACTTGATTGTGCCCGTGTTATATTCTTTTGTAAAAAATATGGTCGCAAATACAAGGCAAACAATCCAGAAAAAGGCTGTGTATGCAAGGGATGAGCGGGCAACAGTTTGAAAAGTTGGCATTTCACTGGATAAGTAACATTTAGCTTGAAAGCCGATTACACTTTCTGTTCCGTCTCCTGCTCCGAAAAAAGTCATATCGCCAAGTGCAAAGGAGACCATTACAAGTGCCACACATACGCCTAATATAGCTATCATTATTTTTGAGCGAAACAATTTATAAAATTCAGCTTTAAAATGGTTAATCATTTTTGCACCCTCCAATCAAATTAGTATAATAAGTTTCAAGCTGTCTCCGGATTGTGCCAACTGATAAATTATAATAATTATTCGCACTTTAGCAACGCTGATACTTTTCCGGCATTTTCAACATTAATCATAATAAGATGAATAC
>ENA-OQBJ01000776-OQBJ01000776.1-human-gut-metagenome-genome-assembly--contig:-NODE-776-length-15323-cov-1.799618_pt1 | contig 15323 bp, 15 predicted proteins | sample MGYA00242743_ERZ504545 | MGnify/ENA primary metagenome ERZ504545 (study PRJEB26092, sample SAMD00036252) | human gut metagenome | host: Homo sapiens | study: EMG produced TPA metagenomics assembly of...
TGGTATTGTCAGTGGAAATGTGTTTTCCCATGTATTTCCTCCATCAAAAGAAACACTATCTATCCGGACATATTTTCCATATGCATTTTCATCCCAGTTATATCGGACACAGTCCAGGCCTTTTCCTGTTAATACATAGGTATCCAGGGCATTATAGATATCTTTTTCCGTCACCTGTTGTCCCATGTACAAACAATAACTTGCGCTTCCCGGCTGCATCAGATGAATCTTTGGATTTTCTTTATTTGCTACATCTGTTTCTGTAAATGGTCTGTTTGTAAAAATATCTATCTGTTGCCGCTGGCTTCTTCGAATCCGGATCGGATATTTCTGTATATTTATTACTGCCATTGTTAGGATTGCCATGATTATTACCATTGACATGATTCCCACTACCGGTTCCATTTCCCCCGTTACCTGTTCCGGTACCGGAACCATTGCCATTGCCACCATGAATAATCGTATCCGCATTGCCGGCATCTCCTGTAATATCCAAAATGGTTCCATGCTTGTTCCCCGGTGTCTGAGTAACGTCATCTAACAGATTCCCCGAAAGAAGTATTCTCATTACCATCGTTGATCATGGCACTGCTCTTGGTATTCTCAGCCAGCTTCACATCATTTTCAAACAGATAATCCGCCTGGCTTTTTGCTTTAGGCTGACTCTGTGAGTCCTGATCCTGATTTTTATCCAGCATCTGGCTCTCATTCTTTTTGCTTTCATTCTTTTTATGTCCAACGGAATCATCTTCATCAGAAAATACGACTTGATTTGTTTGAAGTTCGCGGTTCGAGTCGGATGGATTGAACGTGCTGCCTGACTGATAGGCTGCTACAAACGCAACTGTTCCCACCGTCAATACTGACGCTGAGACCGCTGCTACTCCTATTTTCTTTAGTTTCTTGTCTTCCATGCCTATCTCTTCTCCCTTTTTTCAAGAAACATTCCTACATTTTTCTGCAATGCCTGGAAATCAACCGGCTTTGCATAATGCCCATTCATGCCACTTTCCAGAGATAATCTCTCGTCTTCTACAAACGCATCTGCAGATAATGCAAAGATTGGAATTGTCTTTGCATCCGGACGATAAAGCTTCCGGATTGTTTTCGTTGCATCACGTCCATTCATGACCGGCATCTGAACATCCATAAGAATAAAATCATAGTAGTTCTCCGGATGGGATTTGAAGTGCTCGACTGCTTTCTGTCCATTTTCCACAACTTCTACTTCAGCTCCCATCTCACCAAGATTTCTTCTGCAATCATGGCATTTACCTCATTATCCTCTGCCAGAAGAATCCGTCTTCCCTTAAATGCTGTACTTTCTTCATTCGTGCTCTGCTGAGCGAAGTTTCCGGCATCCGCATCCATTACTTCTGCCGGTTTCTCTGTCTTTGGTATATGTAAGAACACACTAAAATCAGAGCCTTTACCCGGCGCACTTTTTACAATGATCTCTCCACCCATCAGGCGTACCAGCTGATCAGTGATTGCCATTCCAAGTCCTGTTCCGCCATATTGTTTTGCTGTCTCAATTCCTTCCTGTTCAAATGGGCGGAAGATTCGGTTAATAAATTCTGACTTCATACCGATACCTGTATCATGAACACAGATCATCAGGTCTAACATTCCGTCTCGTTCTAACATCTGACGAAATGTAACGGTAATTTCTCCTTCTTTTGTGAATTTTACTGCATTGGAAAGGAAGTTAATAATAATCTGGCTGATTCGAAGCTCATCTCCGATCACATAATCTGCAGTAACTTCTTCAAAATCCACAGAGTAATAAATGCCTCTTTCATCCAGTTCTTTTGCAAACATATCATATAGCTTATCGCCAAGCTGTCTTAAGCTGAACGGACGGTTCTCAAGCTCTACTTTTCCCGCCTCGATACGTGACATATCCAGAATGTCATTGATCAGAGATAACAAATGTTCAGAAAGTTCATCTGCCTCTTAAGATACTGCATGACTGGATCTTCTTTGTCCATTTTTTCCTGTGCCAGTGTCAGCATTCCAATAATTCCGTTCATCGGTGTACGGATTTCATGAGACATTCTTGACAGAAATGTCGTCTTAGACTGGCTTGCCTCTTCTGCTTCCATAAGCTTGCGCTCATAGTCTTTCATTTTTTTATACATTTCTGTAATAATATAGAACGCAAACTGATCATAGACACCGGAGCTGCTTCTCCTGACAGATACCCGAATCCACTGCCCGTTCTTCAACTGAAACTGTGCACCAAAAAGACGATGTCCATCCCAGGTCTGATAATCTTTCCAGATTCTTTTTATTACAGATGTATCTTTCGCAATATGCTCAAATACTGCAATGTCGTCCTGTATCTCGCAAAGAGACACTCCAAGAAGTGTCTGCAGATTTCCTGTACCATAGACTGGCATCATATCACTTCTGCGAAGAAGAATGCATGCTTCTTTCTCCCGTTCATCCAATTCTCTGAGCATCTCAGCTTCAATTTCTTTTTTGTCAATGGTTGTTTTTTTACGGATTCTTCTCATCAAATTCTCTGTGATCAGCATCACTGCCGCCAGAATCTCAACTGTTCCAATTATCACAATGAAATAATTATGTCCGATTGCCGTAAGCCAGTCTGCTATATGGCTCATAAATCTCTCCTCTCATTCCGACATTTATGCCGATGTTATTCCTGCTCTTTTTTCAAGAATGCCTCTTTTTTATACTTGTAAAGTACCTGAAGTAATTTTTCACCATCTACAGGTTTTGTCAGATGTTCATTCATACCTGCTTCTTTTGTCTTTCTCATGTCTTCTACAATGCATTGCTGTCATGGCAATGATCGGGACGCTTTTTGCATCAGCACGGTCAAGACTTCGAATCGTCTTTGCTGCCTCAATTCCATCCATATTCGGCATCATAATATCCATAAGAATTGCTTCGAGTTCGCCCTCCCGGCTGTTTTTAAATGCTTCTACTGCCTGAAGTCCATCTCTTGCGACCTCTACGACTGCCTTATCTTCCTCCAGCATAAACTGGGCGATCTCCAGATTCAGTCATTATCCTCTACGACCAGGATCTTCATGCCACTAATGTCTGGTTTCTGTTCCTCTATGGTCTTTGGCACATTTTCACTGCGATTAATCGCAAATGGCAATGTTACAGTAAATGTGGTTCCTTCTCCTTCTTTACTCTCGACATCAATAGAGCCTGTCATTTCCCGGACAATTCTCTGGACAATGGACATTCCAAGTCCGGTTCCCTGATACTTTGTTCTGGCTTCTCCCGCTCCTTGTACGAACGGCTGGAATAATTTATCTTCTATGAAAGATTCACTCATACCAATTCCATTGTCTGCGACCTTGAACTCAAACAAAGCAGTCTTATCGTTCTGCATAATTTCGTTTACAGTCAGATGTATCTCTCCACCCTTTTTATTATATTTGACCGCATTACTGAGCAGGTTCAGAAGTATTCTTCTCATATGTAACGGGCTTCCGATCAGCTCATTATGGCAGATTCCCGTCATATCCCAAAAAACCGTCAATCCTTTTTCTTCTGCCTGAGTCTCCATAATGGTCTGAAGTTCTTTCATCTCCTTTTCCAGTTCAAATGGAATCTGTTCTAACTGAATCTTACCACTCTCCAGTTTGCTCATATCCAGCACATCATTAAGGAGGTCCAACAGGTGTCCGGAGGCTTTTTGAATTTTATCCAGGCATTCATCTACCTTATTCTGGTCGGAACAATTCTTTTTGATAACCTCGACCATTCCCATTATGCCATTGATCGGCGTCCGTATATCGTGGGTCATATGTGACAGAAAGTCGCTCTTCGCCTGATTTGCCCGCATGACTTCCTGGCTGGATTTTTCTAATTCTGACTGATATTCCAGAAGCGTCGCAATGTAATGCTGCTTCCTGGAATAGTCTGCTTTTAGTATGCTCAGAAGAAACATAACAAATAACCATGTGATCAAATATGCTACATAAAAGACTTTATTCTGCTCTATAACATAACTAAGGGAACGATTTCTTGAATAGTTCACGATCCATTTATTTTCCAGTCTTGCAAGCGTTCCCTGATTCGCATAATACTTAAGAATCGTATTCATCTGGTCTCTTAATTCTTCTTTGTCTTCCCACACGCCAAATGTCAGGAAGCTGTTCATGATCGTAAGGCTTGGTACAACACTCAGATTTTCTTTCTCGATAATCTTCTCTGCAACAGCCTCATGGCAGATTCCATAATCCACCTCACCATTTTCGACTGCTTTCAAAATCTCTGAATTCGTGTTGTACTCCACATACTCGCACTGCAGATCAAACATTGTCATAATTACAGATCTTGCCATCACTGCAACTTTCTTGTTCGCAAGAGCACCGATACTCTCAATCTTATTCTTTCCATATATATTAAGCTGGTCTGTTGTCACCGGAACTGTCTTTAATACATGCTGCATATTTGAAAATGTCTCCAGACCGAGAATTGCATCTGCTTTTCCCTCTTCCAGATTCTGCCGGCACGTCATCCAGTCACCACACTCGAATTCCAGCCGCATTCCAAGCTGATTAGCAACCATCGTGATCAACTCCACGTTAAGACCAGATAAATTCCCGTCCGCATCATAAAATGACATTGGGCAAAACCCATCATCAACCGCCACGCGGAGTACCGGAGCACTCTCATCTGTCACTTCCTGCCTGGCTTCTACGACTGGCTCTTTCGCAAATACGCCAATCTGAACCGCGGTAAAGAAAAGCGGAATACAAATTCCAACAATAATTGCAATCATTATCAGCATATTCATCTGTCTGTTCTTTATCATTTTCCCCTCTGTCATAGTATGTCCTCACGCCCTACAATTATCTCAAATTATCTCTAAGCTACCATTACTGCGATATGGATTGCAGAAATATGCAGAAAAATATGTTACAGTATCATGTACAGTATACCACTTTTTAGCATAACTGTCAGCTTCAAGTTAATCAATAGTGAAAAATCTATCCCAAAAGTGAATATAAATAATTCAAGAATGTCATCAGTATTTCTTACAACATTTAATTTCATCAAATTTTTAAATAACAGGTGCATTTTCTCCGAAAATATGGTTCAATAAATTCAAGTCGAACATTTTTTATTATTGCCAGGAGAAAACTGGCATTTGGAGGTTTTCATGACAAAAGAAGATATTAAATATCAGGCATATATCCAGATATTAAAAGAAGAATTAATACCGGCTATGGGGTGTACCGAGCCAATTGCTCTGGCTTACGCTGCTGCCAAAGCCCGTGAAGTGCTGGGCTGCATACCGGAGCGCGTACATATCGGAGCAAGCGGAAGCATTATTAAAAATGTAAAAAGTGTAATCGTTCCAAACACGAATCATTTAAAAGGAATCCCGGCCGCTGCTACAGCCGGAATCATTGCCGGAAATGCTTCTAAAGAACTAGAAGTTATCTCTGATGTAACAGAAGCACAGACAAAAGAAATGGCAAAGTATCTCGAAGAAACTGAGATTACCGTCGAGCATATTGATAACGGCTGTATCTTCGACATCATCGTTGAAGTATTTGCCGGAAAGGATTCTGCTAAAGTTCGTATTGCCAACTATCATACAAACATTGTAAGAATTGAAAAAAATGGAAAAATCCTTCATTATGTACCAGTTGAAGGTGCAAGCGAAGAAGGACTGACTGACCGTACTCTTTTGGATGTAAAGTCTATCTGGGATTTTATTAATATGGCTGACATCGACGATATCCGTGAAGTCCTGTCCCGTCAGATTGAGTATAACAGCGCAATCGCCGATGAAGACTCGCCGGAAATTACGGTGCAAATATTGGAACTGTACTTCTTAATACTTACGGCAACGACGTCCGCACACGCGCAAAAGCTCGCGCTGCTGCCGGATCTGATGCGCGAATGAATGGCTGTGAGCTTCCGGTCGTTATCAACTCCGGAAGTGGAAATCAGGGAATGACCTGTTCTCTCCCTGTTCTGGAATATGCAAAAGAGCTACACACTAACGAAGATAAGACTTACCGCGCACTGGCACTTTCCAATCTGATCGCAATCCACCAGAAAACCGGAATCGGGCGCCTCTCTGCTTACTGCGGAGCTGTCAGCGCCGGAGCCGCTGCCGGAGCTGGAATCGCATACTTGTGCGGCGGTGGATATGAAGAAGTGATCCATACTGTTGTCAACGCACTCGCGATCGTATCCGGTATGGTCTGTGACGGAGCAAAAGCTTCCTGTGCAGCCAAAATCGCAGCTTCCGTAGATGCCGGAATACTTGGTTACAATATGTACCTGCAGGGGCAGCAGTTCTACGCCGGTGATGGCATCATCACAAAAGGAATCGAGGGAACCATTGATAATGTGGGACGTCTCGGAAAAGACGGCATGAAAGAGACAAATGAAGAAATCATTCGGATTATGATCAATGATTAATAAATGGAATTCATCTCAGGTAAAGATTTCAATTGACGAATAGACATGGAAGTAATATCATCAAAAGCGCAGGAAAACCGTTTCATTTATATGAGCGGATATCCTGCGCTGTTTAGTTTTACGCCAGGGAGAGATATTATGACACAGGATATGACGAAGGGTAAGATTATGCCCATGCTTATTAGATTTACAATTCCACTTGTACTGGGAAATCTGTTCCAGCTTACTTACAACGCCGTAGACAGCATTATTGTGGGACATTTTATCGGAAAAGAGGCACTGGCTGCGGTCGGTATCTGCAATCCGGTCACGACATTGGTCATTCTGTTTCTGAATGGTCTGTGCATGGGCGCGAGTATTCTGATCGGCATGTATTACGGGGCGAAAGATTACGACACTCTCTCACGCCAGATCAGTACGACTATGATTTCAGGAGCTGTATTTTCTGTAATTCTAACCGTTCTCAGTATTGGAATTGCGAAATCACTTCTCAGATTGCTACAGGTAGACGCATCTATTTTGGATATGACGACTTCTTACCTTCGCATCATATTTGTAGGGCTTATGTTTACATTTTTATATAATTTTTTCTCCAGCACATTAAGAGCTCTCGGAGATAGTAATTCACCACTGTATTTCTTGATCATAAGTGCGATTCTTAATGTTTTCGGAGATTTGTTTTTTATCATTGTACTGAAAGCAGGAAGTAATGGATGCGCTGTTTCCACTGTTATCAGTGAGGCACTGTGTTGTATTTTCTGTATTATCTATGTGCAGAAAAAAGTACCACTCCTTCAATTAGGAAAGAAATGGCTCATTTTCGACCGTTCCCTGTTAAAGCGTACAATTGCATACGGCTGGGCATCTGCAATGCAACAGGCAACTGTACAGCTCGGAAAAATCGGCGTTCAGACAATTGTTAATACTATGGGGGTGTCTGTTGCCGCTGCATTTACTGCGGTCAACCGGATTGATGACTTTGCCTATACTCCGGAGCAGAATATAGCCCACGCCATGACAGCACTTATGGCTCAGAATAAAGGGGCGAAAAGAAATGACCGGATGCGTGAAGGCTTCCGATGCGGACTGGTACTGGAAACCATTTACGGTATCCTCATTTTTATTGTCTGTTTTGTTTTTGCAAGACATCTGATGATGCTCTTTGTGAAAGATGAGGAAGTTATCGGGCACGGTGTTACTTATCTGCACCTGATTTCCATAATGTATATCTTGCCGGCTATCACCAATGGACTTCAGGGATTCTTCCGTGGAATCGGTGATTTGAAGATTACCCTGATCAGCAGTTTTGTCAATATGGGGCTTCGGGTTCTTGTTGCCGCACCGCTCGTACTTGTATGGGGATTTGGAATTGAAGCATTGCCGTTCTCCTACCTGGCAGGCTGGATTGGAATGCTAGTGGCAGAATTACCACTGTTGATACATACTTACAGAGAATCAAAAATCACCGGCTAATATTTAAGCTATGCAAACACTGCTTTCTCATTAGTAAATTTTTTTACTTCTAGTATAGAATATTTTTTGCGACCGGCATGAATACCGGTCGCATTTTTATATTAGCAAATTTACATCTGCTGTATACTATTTTCTTTTCTTAGCAACTACTGTAATACCTGCCATTCCTGCACAGGAAACTGCAAAGAGTGCAGCCCAGAGTAATACATTGTTTGTATCTCCTGTCTTAACTGAATTCACATTTGCTGCAGTCTTAGTTGCAGATGTAGTCTTTCCATTGTTTCCAGAATTACCATTATTACCTGTGTTACCATTGTTTCCAGAATTACCATTATTACCTGTGTTACCGTTGTTTCCAGAATTACCATTATTGCTGTTGTTCCCATTGTCGGAACCGTTATTTCCATTATTGGAACCGTTATTTCCATTATCGGAACCATTATTTCCATTATCGGAACCATTATTTCCGTTATCTGTTGTTGTAAACTTCTCTAATGGAGGCAGTGCATTAATTCCAGCTTTCCAGTATAAATCGGCTAACGGATCATTCTCAGCACCGCTGATCATTGTTCCGTCTTCAATATGAGTGCTGGAACTGATAACTTTTACATTTCCATCAATAGCTTTTCCAGCCTCTGCTTTTTTCGATGTATTAGCTGTTGCTCCCTGAAGGAATACTTTTTTCGTTGCAATTGTTCCTTTTCCGGATACAGCATTTCCACCATTTCCCCAGAGAACATCTCCACCGATTGCAACTAACTTTCCGTCTCCTGTAATCTGACTGCCTCTGTAAGGTCAATAGCTGTTCCACCGTGTGTATCAAGCAGTGTCTTTCCGCTTCCGCCGTAAGCTACAAGTGTTGTATCTTTATCTGCCAGAGTCAGAGTTCCGTTTACACAGAGTGCTGTCTGTCCGATATCGCTTCCGCTATCATCACCTAATATAGCTACCGTACCCTTTACGGTTACATTTCCATTTGCCACTACAACCGGCTCAGAAGTTGTACGGTCTGTCAGATCTCCATTTGCAAGATAATTTGCATGAGAGTAAATTGCTGCATTTTCCAAAACAGCACCGTCTGCAAGACGAAGTTGTCCACACAGAGACGCTCCTGTTGTAAATTCGTTGTTGAAAGAATCATAGTTCATAGAAAATGTTCCTCCGCTCTGTACATCGATAATTCCCTGTACAACAGAATCGGAAAGTGTCAGTTTACCACCATTTTCTACAATAATATGTACACTGCTGAGTACTTCCATATTTGTCAGTGTCAGATTGCAGCCTTTCGGAATATAAAGTGTCTGAGGAATATTTCCAGCTACGACCTGCTTCCATGGAATGTCATACCCCAGATATCCGTAAGTTCCGCTCTCGTGGGACCCGAACCATGCCTCCAGATACGCTGGCACACGGACGCTCTCTTTCTCACCGTTTACATTACTTCCAAATTTACTGATCGCCCATGGTTCCATAATATCCCATGCATAGAGTCCATTTCCATAATCTTTAAAATTCTCTTTCTTCATCTGGTCTGCAAGAGTTTCCTCGCCGCTGTAAATTCTGAATGGCAGTGTATTGCTGACTGCGCTGCGTCCCTGCTGATCCTCAACAGACACAGAAACCAGATAATTTCCAGGATCTTTTGGCGTACCGCTAAGTGTCAGATCACTGCTGATTGTCATATAAACACCCTGCATACCGCTGTCATTGTCTGCAGCTGTTCCTTTTGCTGTATCTGGAACGATGCTGACACTGCATTTGCTTCCATTCAATTTAATCTGAGACATATTATCCAGCTCTTCCCAATCCTTGTCAGCAACGTCTTTTCCTTTTTCTACCAGTGCGCCGTATACTTTCACTGCACTGTTCTTATTGCTTGAGGAACCGCCGACACTGGCGCTGGACACTCCATCGTAATCTTTCTGTCCTACAATTGCCGCCTCAAATTCTCCTTCGATTTTTACATGAAGCTCGTATGGATCTCCCTTGCCATCATCTTTTACAAGAGAAGCGTTTCCATTTGTATCAATGACAAGCTTAAATGTCAGGTCATCATATCCATTTGCAGAAATTGCAACTACATCTCCGCTTTTCAGTGCCGGAATTTCAGGATTAGTAGCAAAGTCTTTTGCTGCAAAGATAAGTTTATTGTTATCTGTATCTTTTTTGTATGCTCCACCTGATGACGGGCTAGAGGACTCCTCTCGCCATGCTGTAGCATTTACCTTCACATTTGTAATTTTTCCTACATAACCATCTGCATTTTTGAATTCAAGTTCCCAGTTATTTCCAAAGTAATCTGTTCCAATGCTGACCTGGCTTAATTCAATTACACCATTCCGTACCGATGCTTTCTCCTTAAATGTCGCGGATACTTTGACATTTTCTGCCGGCATTGTAAATTTATAAATTTTCCAGAACCAGTCACGTCAACAGGATTATTATTCTCGGTTGTTACTGTCACTGCACCAATCTCGTAATTTTCATCCGGTGCTGCTGTTACAGTAACTGTATCTCCTGCTTTCAGGTCTTTATCTTTATCCAGTGCTACTGTACCGTTAGAAGCTTTCTCTGTCTCTGCTGTGTATGTAGCCTCTGTATTTCCACCAGTTGTATCTTTCTTTACAGTTGCTGTGTACCCATCTTTTTCTTTTGTAATTTCTACTGTTAAATCATGATATCCCTCTGCCGTAACTTTGACCATTGCAGGGAATGTGAGATCACTTGGAATTGCAAACTTCAATGCTGTGTAGCTTCCATACGCACCAGTCACATTTCCAACTTCCCAGATTTTCGTATCCGAACCAAAGCTGTTGATTTGTTGTTTTTTATATGCTTCTCCATTAACTGTGACACCATCAATTGCATTCATCCAGGTCATCCAGGTCGTATCTTCAAATTCCAAATTCAAAACGGTGGTCCATAAACCACTACTTGTACATGATTTTACTTCCGTCGGTGCTGCTTTCCCCTCTGCTGCCATTACAGGAGTAACTGTCATGGACAGTAAAAGTAACACTGACAGGAACAATGATGCAATTCTTTTCCAATTCTTTTTCATTTGTCTCTCCTTCATTATTTTCTAAATTTTGTTGATAAATTTTTTCGTTTCAATCGCACAAAATATGTTGCCGGATCCCTCCTTTCATGCTATATTAATCAAAGATTTGTTAGCACGTTCTAACTGTAATACAAAATGCTACCAATAATTCCCATAATTGTCAATTTTATATTTATTTATTGATAATTATTCTTAATTAAGCATATATATTTCTTTGTTTATTTTATAATTTACATTGTAACAATATTATTTCGTTTTATTTTACTCTAAGGAGAAGTGACATGAAAAAGTGCATACCTGTGTTACTTATGCTTACAATATTAATATGTGGATGTTCCAAGCAGCTCAGGAATCAACATCTGAGCCGGTTTCAGATACATTTTTCGCCATGGATACGACTATGGATTTTCGTATTTACGGTGATAAAAGGCTTTTACAGGACGCGCAGAATGTTATCACAGATCTGGAAAAGAAAGTGTCTGTCACAGATTCTGACAGTGAGATTTATAAAATCAATGAAAATGGTTCCGGAATTCTAAGCGGTGAAGCTGACACTCTGATGAAAAATGCTCTTGAAATGTGCCGGCGTACCAACGGTGCTCTGGATATTTCCATCTACCCAATCGTAAAAGCATGGGGATTTACAACCGGAAGCTATCAGGTTCCTGACGAGGAGACAATTCAGACGCTTCTGACTAAAGTAGATTACACACAGATTCAATATGACGAAGCATCTGGAAATGTCACAATTTCGGAAGGTATGACCATTGATCTTGGCAGTATTGCCAAGGGCTATGCAGGTGAACTTGCAGCCCGGACATTGCGCGACAAAGGTGTCACTTCCGCGCTTCTGAACCTTGGCGGAAATGTACAGACGATCGGTTCTAAGCCGGACGGATCAGCCTGGATCATCGGCATCAAGGACCCGAAAAATCCGGACACTGCCATGATGGGACTATCCGTCAACGACCAGGCCGTTGTGACCTCCGGCGGTTACGAGCGTTATTTTGAACAGGACGGACTCACTTACTGGCATATTATGGATCCTGCTACCGGACACCCTGCCAAGAGCGGGCTTCTGTCCGTCACAGTCGTTGGGGACAAAGGAGGAATTTGCGATGCCCTCTCCACTTCACTATTTGTCATGGGTCTGGATAAAGCGTATGACCTCTGGGCGAAAAGTGATGATTTCGAAGCCGTGTTCGTAGCAACCGATGGAACTGTTTACATCACAGATGGATTAAAGGATAAATTTTCATTGGCGCAAGGATATGAAGATACATCTGTAAAGATTCTGACACGTTAAAAATATATCAACATTGCTATAGTAAAGCAACCTGTTTTCAAGTAAAATATCTCATGATTTTGTCATACCTGTTCCCTGTGAGCAGGTATTTTTTGTATAATCTTACATTTTTTTATTCTTTCAATAAGATTAAATTGTAATTCCGGTTTTAACGTGACATAATAGAAAGGTAGTGTTAAGAAAATTTTAAAAGAAAGTTAAGTGTATGTAAATAACTGACGACAAAGGAGAAAATTATGGGAATATTTTCTATGGTATTGTCATTGTTAAGCGGAGTTGCTTTATTCCTGTTCGGTATGTCTTTGATGGGGGATGGACTCAAACAGGTTGCCGGTAATAAACTGGAAGCATTTCTCTACAAAATGACCAATACGCCACTGAAGGGAGTCGCACTTGGTACAGCTGTCACAAGTGTTATCCAGTCTTCCGGAGCAACGACTGTCATGGTTATCGGTTTTGTTAACTCTGGTATGATGAAGCTTCGCCAGGCCATCGGTATCATCATGGGAGCCAACATCGGAACCAGTATTACCGGTTGGATCTTATGTCTTTCTTATATAGAAGGATCCAACGGAATTGCCAGTATCCTGTCATCTGCCACAATCGCAGCGGTTGTAGCAGTTATCGGTATCATTCTTAGAATGGCGAGCAAAAGAACCGTCCACCGGAATATCGGGGATATCATGCTTGGATTTGCAATCCTCATGACCGGTATGCAGACCATGAGCGGGGCCGTCGCACCACTTCGCGAAAGCAAAATATTTATGGATCTGTTGACAACATTTTCAAACCCAGTCATTGGTATCCTGGTAGGTATTGTATTTACCGCCATCCTGCAGAGTGCCTCAGCAACAGTCGGTGTATTGCAGGCTTTATCTGTAACAGGACTGCTTACATTTTCCAGTGCATTTCCGATCATCCTCGGTATCGGTGTCGGAGCTTCCTGCCCGGTTCTGATTTCCGCGATCGGAGCGAATAAAAATGGTAAAAGAACTGCTCTTGTATACTTGCTGAATGATACCTTTGGAATGTTGCTTTGGTCAATCGGATTCTATATCATCAATGCATTTGTACATTTTTCATTCCTGAATACGATTATGACGCCAGTGTCCATCGCACTTTTAAATACGGTTTTCCGTCTTGTAACAGTCTGTATTTTGTTTCCATTTATCCCGAAACTGGAGCAGCTTGTATGCTGGTTCGTTAAAGACAGTGCGGAAGAACTGGAAGATGAAGCAGACTTTGATCTTCTTGAGGAGCGTCTTCTTGACTACCCTGCACTGGCACTCGGACAGTGTCACCGTGCTATGAGCGGTATGGCAAGAAAACTTCGTAAAAATGTCAATCGTGCTATGAATCTGCTGAATGATTTTCAGTTAGCTAAATTCGACAAAGTTCAACGAAAAGAAGATTTGATCGACCGCTACGAATCTCGTCTGGGCGACTATCTGATCAAGCTTACCAAGCATCCGATGAATTCTGTTCAAACAAGACAGGTTTCTTTGTATTTACATATGATTAATGACTTTGAGCAGATTGGTGATCATGCCTCCTGTATTGCTCACATGTCTAATGAAATGAATCAGAACAAAACACAATTTTCCGAAGAAGCATGGGATGAACTGAATGTTGTTATGGAAGCTGTCCGCGAGGAGATTAATACAACTTGCAAAGCGTTTTTGGAAAATGATAAAGAACTCTCCCAGAGAGTTGCGCCACTTGGAATGGTCATTACAACTTTGTGCGATGAACTCAAGATCCGCCACGTTGAACGCATGAGCAACGGAGCCTGTGGCCTGGAAGAAGGGACGGTATATTCGGATATCCTGAACAGCTTCACACGTATCTCTGCCCACTGCGCAAGCGCAATGGTAGCACTGTCAAAGAACAGCGAAGAGCCTGTGGATATCCACATTCCACAACTCAAGAGTATATCCTTCCGACACGAAAGAATATAAGACCTATCTGGCAGAATATAGTCAGAAATATGAACTCATAAAAATTGAGGAACATATTCGAAGCATGGAACCGGAAGAAGTAGAATAAAAAATAAAGGTATCATCGCGAGATGATACCTTCTTTTTATTCTACATTTTTCTTTTACATGCGCTCCATCAATGCATCATAGACTTCTTTTGCAACTGCCAGTTTATAAGCCAGTCTTGTAGGCTGCGGTACTAATTCAACATAATATGACTGTACTTTTCCATTAAGAACAATCGCGAAATATACTTGCCCCGGAACAGATGCCTCCGGGTTTGCCGGGTCAATATTTCCCATTGTACCCGTCACACCAATCCCGATATTTGCCTCATATGTTTTCACACAGCTTTCGCCATAGCCTCCGCTGTCTCCTTCGAATATACTGTGTACTTTTCCAAAATCTCGACAGGAACACCCTGCATGATTTTGCTTCGTTGCAATAGGTGACGAAAGCTCCTTTTAGCACTGCCGATGAGCCTTCGGTATCCGTAATCAGCGACGCAATCTGCCCTGAAGTCGCAGATTCCATTGTTGTAATCGTCATACCCCGCTCAATTAAAAGCTTTGTCAATTTTCTATAATCGTGTCTGATATCTGATTCGTTATATATTTTTTCCATATCATAAATCCTCCACAAAAAATTATAACACATATAACAATATCCCCTACAGATATAGGCTATTATATCGTTCCCGGTTAAACAAATAGGCAGAGAACGTTAAACAATTTCTAAACAACCTTTATTCTGCTATATTGATTTCTGGCTAAACGGACGGTATCGCTGCGTTGTTTTCGCATATTTACTGATAACGCCAATCTTCTAACTGGTGCTATGTCAATTAAATACTTCATAGTGCCTGACACCTTGTATAGTTATAAACTCAGCAGTTTGTACTATTCTCGTAAACCATCTACAGATATCAACCACTTGCACTCCTTTATAATCATAAGTTTCATGATGTGTTCTTGCGATTATCATCTTAGGATATGCATCTCTTATTGCAAGCAAAGGCGAATATTCTCTTTCAAATGTTTTTTCATCTGAAATATTATCGCTTACCTGAATATATA
>ENA-OQBJ01000777-OQBJ01000777.1-human-gut-metagenome-genome-assembly--contig:-NODE-777-length-15316-cov-4.416156_pt1 | contig 15316 bp, 18 predicted proteins | sample MGYA00242743_ERZ504545 | MGnify/ENA primary metagenome ERZ504545 (study PRJEB26092, sample SAMD00036252) | human gut metagenome | host: Homo sapiens | study: EMG produced TPA metagenomics assembly of...
GTGCGTCCCTGCGGGAGGCCGCGAGACGGGCCGCCGAGCCGGCGAGCGCCACGAACGGCACGATGAGTAGCAGACTAGCGAATGCGGCGAGCAGCACATAGCCGTCGGAATAGGTGTTCATGACGGTTGTGGCCTGGTCGGCCGTCCAATGGCCGTCGCCGACCGTGGCGACGAGCTTGTCGACATGCGCCAGGGTTTTGGACCATGTTTCGTATGTACCGGGCGCGCACCTGTTGGAATTGATCATGCAACCGAACGTGTGGTCGGCGGAGGCCCGCCAGATGAAGCCATGCAGGCCTCCGAGCACGGTTAGGAAGACGGCGGTAGCGGATGCGAAGGCAACGATGGCCAGCGCAGAGGTGCGGCTGGATGTGCCGCGGGTGCCGGAGCGGTGGAACAATCGCCATAATCGGAACATGTTCATCGTGCGCCTCCGGCGGTAGGTTGGGATTGCTGCGGCGAGCTCAGCCTGCCGTCACGCATGGTAACGGTGGCATCGCAGAATGCGGCCACGTTCGAATCGTGCGTCACCACGACCACGGCCGCGCCGGTCTGTCGTGCGGTCCGCATGAGAATGCTCATGATTTCGTGGCCGGTGGTCTGGTCGAGCGCGCCGGTCGGTTCATCGGCGAAGATGACTGCCGGCTGCGCGGCGAGCGCACGTGCGATGGCGATGCGCTGCATCTGGCCGCCGCTCATTTCGCCGGGACGTTGTTGCGCGAGCTGGCGCAATCCCAATCGTTCCAGCCATAGCATGGCCGTGTCGGTGGCCTGCTGGTAGCTTGCGCCGCCCAGCATCATCGGCAACGCGATGTTTTCGATGGCCGGCAGTTCCGGCAGCAGCTGTCCGGATTGGAAGACGAAGCCGAAGGCGCTGCGGCGCAGTTTGGTGCGGTCAGCGTCGCTCAACCGCGCCAGGTTGGCACCGCGAAACATCACATTGCCGGCTGTCGGGGTGATGATGCCGGCGAGTGCGTGCAGTAACGTCGATTTGCCGGAACCGGACGGTCCCATGACCGCGATGCTTTCGCCTGCCTGGATGCCGAAATCCACGTGATTGAGCGCCAGCATGTGTGCGGCGTTCGGTGTCGCCTGTTGGGTCGAATAATCCATGACCAGATCGGTCGCGTGAAGTATGTGTTCCATGTTTCCTACGGTACGGAAACGGATTGGTCCCGGCCATCAGACGGCGGGATGAACTTACAGGTTTCCTTCCGGCATGCATCATCCGCAAGGATTAGCGTAATCGCGGACTGCGGATGAGATGCCGTATGTCAGACGAGATGCCAGGAGAGGCGGTGCAGGTCGCTGGGCCCGAATTCAGCGATGGCGTCACGGTGTGCGGCCGAACCGTAACCCTTGTTGTGGGCCCATTCATAGGGTTCATATTGGGGTTGCGCTCCCAGTTCGACCATGAGCCGATCCCGGGTGACTTTGGCGATGACCGCGGCAGCGGCCACGGCGACGCAATACCGGTCGCCTTTCACTTTGGTGGTAACGTTCGCCGGCACCGGCACTTCGGGCGCGTCGAAGGTGTTCAGCGTCTTGGTGATGTAATCGTTCGGTCCGTCGAGGATCGCGCCGACCTTCACCGGTTTGCCGGAGAGCATGCCGTTGCCGTCAATGCCGAGCTTCGCCTCCGCCTGTGCCAACGCACGTAACGCGCTACGCCGAGTGCATGGGAAATGCCCCACTCGTCAATCTCCTTGTTGCTGGCGGCGCCAACCGCCCAAGATGCGCACCAGGATTTGAGTTCGTCGAAGATGGCTTCGCGCTTGTGTTCGGTCAGCATTTTGGAGTCGGCCACGCCTTTCGGCACTTCCAGATGCGAAGATTCTTGCGAGCCTCCTTGCGAAGCTCCAGCCGGCCCGTCTACGTCACGCGCCCAAATCGCAGCCGCACCAACATTACCGGCCCTGCGAGAGATCCACGCCCCACTTCGTCAAAGCCGACGATCACATCGTAGCCTTGTTCGGCAATAGCACGTTCCAAATCCAATGTGGGAATTACGGAAACCGCCATCAGGCCGCCGAGCCTCCTTCCGGAACGTCGGCAAACACTTCATGGTGCGCATCGAGCCCGCCGATGCGGTTCAACGGCCAATATTTCGCGAGTCCGACACCCACTACGTCGGAAATAGGCACAAGTCCATGTGAGGAATCACCCTGATGATAGCGTGAATCGGCGGAATTGGCGCGATTGTCGCCCATAACGAACACGTGTCCTTCGGTCACGGTCACGTTGAACGCGAATGAGCTGGGATCCACGTCGGGGCGAATGTATGCGCTTTCGTCAATCGCCACACCATTGATGGTGATCGGCTTACCTGGCCCTTCGCATGCCACGGTGTCTCCTGGCAATCCGATGAGCCGTTTGATGAGGTAGTCACCGCCGAGTTTGCTGCTGTCTTCCTGCCGCAGCCAGTGGTCGGGGTCCTTGAACACCACCACGTCGCCGCGTTTCAGATCGAAGACTTTCGGGGTGAGTTTCGAGGTGATCACGCGGTCACCTGGTTCGATGGTGTTCATCATGGATCCGGAGGGAATCACGTAGAATCCGAGCAGGAAAATGCGTATCAGCAGCACGATAATAATAGGAATTCCGCACCAGACCAAGGTGTCGCGCAAGCCAAAGCTGTCGCCGCTATTGTTTTCTTCTTTGGCATGCCTCATACATGATTCCTTTATCGTCCGGTTTGCACACTGACCCCTATCATAGCGGTCTAGAATAGAAAAAGGCCCTCCTGCCGTGAGGCTGAGGGCCAATTTCACGCTTTATTTGCGATTCGAACTCACTTCTCGGAGTTGTCGCGGCGCTCGACGATACGAGCGGCCTTACCGCGCAGGTTGCGCAGGTAGTACAGCTTGGCGCGACGCACGCGGCCCTTGCGGACCACCTTGATGGAATCGATGACCGGGGAGTGCAGCGGGAAGCGGCGCTCGACACCGGTGCCGAAGCTGATCTTGCGGACCACGAAGGTCTCACGAACGCCGCCGCCCTGACGAGCGATCACCACGCCGGTGAAGGCCTGGATACGGGAGTTGTTGCCTTCCTTGATCTTCACGTTGACTTCGACGGTGTCACCGGGACGGAAAGCCGGGATTTCCTCGGCCGGCTTCATGTGCTTGGCGTCAAATGCCTCAATAGCGTTAACCATTGTGTTTCCTCGAGTCGCCGCCGCATATCGGCGCACAGGTAAGGGCCTCGTACGACGTTCTTGCGATTGCCGTCTCGGCCTGTTCTTCCGCTCCGCAGGTCTGCCTGCGAAGGGTTGCCGATCCGCCGGAAATATTGCGATTGCGCACGTCCGCAGCTACCTTCGGACGTTCCGGCTGGACCTGAAGAAAAGCGGGATTATGCGGCGTCCCGCCTTTCGGCACAGCAATAATCAAAAATACCCCATCCGCAAGACACGGATGGGGCATCTCGTTCAGCCACACGTCACGCGGCTTTATGCGCGCCGATCGTGAGTCAGGACTCGCGATACGAACAGCCCAGCGGGCTGTTCGTGGCGGCTCTCAGAGAAAGAGTCGCGCGCGACACCAGGCACAGCGTTCTGCCCAAAGGTCAGAACTCACGGTTCGCGCGGTAGAACTTGATCAGGGACTGGGTGGACGGATCCTGGGCGGCCAGAGCCTCGTCATCCTTGGAGATGGCCGGGGTGATTTGCTTGGCAAGCTGCTTGCCGAGCTCGACGCCCCACTGGTCGTAGGAGTCCAGACCCCACACGGTGCCCTCGACGAAGGTGATGTGCTCGTACAGGGCGATGAGCTCGCCGAGCGCGAACGGGGTCAGAGCCACGCCGAAGATGGAGGTGGTCGGACGGTTGCCGGTGAACACGCGGCCGGGACGATCTCTTCCGGGGTGCCCTCAGCGCGCACTTCGTCGGCAGTCTTGCCGAAGGCCAGGGCCTTGGTCTGGGCGAAGTAGTTGCCCAGGAACAGCTCGTGCACGTCCTGGTCGCCGTCCTTGGTCGGGTTCGGGGTGTTCACGAACGCGATGAAGTCGGCCGGGATGAGCTGGGTGCCTGGTGGATCAGCTGGTAGAAGGCGTGCTGGCCGTTGGTGCCCGGCTCGCCCCAGAAGATCTCGCCGGTCTCGGAGGTGACCGGGGTGCCGTCCCAACGCACGGACTTGCCGTTGGACTCCATGGTCAGCTGCTGCAGGTAGGCCGGGAAGCGGTGCAGGTACTGGTCGTACGGCAGCACGGCGTGGGAGGCGACCTTGAAGAAGTTGCGGTACCACACGTTCAGCATGCCGAGCAGCACGACGACGTTCTTCTCGAACGGGGTGTTGGCGAAGTATTCGTCGATCTCGTGGAAGCCGTGCAGGAACTCCTCGAAGCGGGCCGGGCCGAAGACCACGGCAAGGGAGGTGCCGACGGCGGAATCGACGGAGTAACGGCCGCCGACCCAGTTCCAGAAGCCGAACGCGTTGTTCGGGTCGATGCCGAACTCGGCGACCTTCTCCAGGTTGGTGGAGACGGCGACGAAGTGCTTCTTGATGGCTTCGGCGTTCTTGGCGTCGGAACCGTCGATGGCGCCTTGGCCTTGAGCTCTTCGAGCAGCCAGGTGCGGGCCTCACGGGCGTGGTCAGGGTTTCCAGGGTGGTGAAGGTCTTGGAAACGATGATGAACAGGGTGGTCTCCGGATCGAGGCCCTTGGTCTTCTCGGCCAGGTCGTTCGGGTCGATGTTGGAGATGTAGCGGGCGGAGATGCCGGCGTCGGCGTACGGCTTCAGAGCTCGTACACCATGACGGGACCCAGGTCGGAACCACCGATGCCGATGTTGACCACGGTCTCGATCTTCTTGCCGGTCACGCCGGTCCACTCGCCGGAGCGGACCTTGTCGGCGAACGCTAGATGCGGTCGAGCACCTCACGCACGTCCTTGACGGTGTCCTGGCCGTCGACGATGTACTTGCCCTCGTCCTCGACCGGGCGGCGCAGCGCGGTGTGCAGCACGGCGCGGTCCTCGGTGTTGTTGATGTGCACGCCGGTGTACATGGCCTTGGTGCGCTCGTCGAGCTTGACGGCCTTGGCCAGGTCGGCGAACAGCTGCAGGGTCTCCGGCTTGATCAGGTTCTTGGACAGATCGAAGTGCAGGTCGCCTGCATCGAAGCTCAGCTTCTCGACGCGCTCGGCGTCATCGGCGAACCACTGCTTGAGGCTGATGCCCTCGGACTGCAGCTCGTCGTAGTGCTTCTGCAGCGCGGCCCACTCCGGGGTCTTGGTGGCGTCAACGGGAGGATTGATGGCCATGTTGATAGGTCCTTTCATCATCACTGTGAAGCGGAACGTGACGGTGGAATCTCGTTCGATTTTCCACGGCACGAGCCGTTTTCTTCACCTCACAAGATACTCACAAAAGCCGACAGAACAACACAAAAATGTTTCCCGAGTTAACACATTCGGTCGGAAGCGCGATATACCGCGGTTCGACCACTTTTCAGCGGCGACATGCCAGATAAACGACGATTACTGAAATCGTATGCAACGTTCAGCGGAAAAGCTTCAACGCACGTGAAAACGGCTGTCGTATGCAACGATCGCATTACGATTACGTACGCAACTTACGCACGACCACGCACGCGGCTTACGCAAGTCAGGCGATGGCGGCGAGCATGAAGTGCGCGCCGGTCATCATGACCAGGCCGATGATCGCGGACACGGACAGCGAGAAGCCGGCGAGTTTCGCATTGCCGAGCACTTCGTCGGTGAACAGGGTGGAGAACACGGCGATTGGCGCGAGGCAGCACATCACCACGGCTTCGCGCACATTGGCGCCGAACGGCAGCACGAACCATGCGCAGACGGCGGACAGCAGGCCGAATGGCAGTCGCAGGCCGATGATCTTCAGCAGCTTCATCACATCGTCACGGCCGGCGGGCAGGTCCATCAGCATGCCGACCATCAGCATGGCGACGAACGAGTTGGCGTTGGCGAGCGGCTCAACGAACGTGGCCACGACGGCGGGGATCTTCACATTGGCAAGCATGAGCACGATCATGACCAGGTAGGTGTCGAACGGGATGGAGCCGAAGAAGCCTTTCGCCACGTTGCGTAGCAGCGCGTGGCGTGCCAGCCGGCGGGCATCGCGATCCTTGGGTTTCGTATACGGCAGCACCGGCGCATGCCCCTGGTACTGCTCGTCCAAGGTCTTGCCGGGCTGGATGTGCAGGAGGGTCTGCGTCATGACGTTCGTGCCGGCCGCCACCATCACGCAGTTGCCGATGTCGAACATGGCCGCTGGCACGATCGCCGCGGTGCCGAGAAACGCCTGTGCCACGGGGAAGCAGAAGCAGCCGATGTTGAAGCCGGAACCGTTGAGCATGGTGAACGCGCGATCCTGCACAGGCGTGTGACGTGTGGTGAGGAAGATGAGCACGGGCGGGATGAACGCGACCACGAAGCCGAAGACGGAGATCCACAGCATGCTGGAATCATGCGGGTTCGTGGCGAACGAGTAGATGATGGCGCAGGGCAGAACCAGGTTGAACAGGGCGACCTGCATGATGCGGTAGTCGCGGTTTTTGAATTTGCCGGCGCGTTTGAACAGGTAGCCGGTGAGGATGATGGCCAGCAGCGCGATTGGCTGAATTAACGTGGACATGTGCGCGAGATGGGACTTGAACCCACACGTCAAAGACACAGGAACCTAAATCCTGCGCGTCTACCAATTCCGCCACTCGCGCAATCACCATCCGCGCACGGCGAAAACCGATACGCACGGATGCACATATGCAAAACCCTAGATGCTCGGAAAACCTCCGAACATCTAGGGCAGTGGAGCCACTTGACAGAATCGAACTGTCGACCTGCTCATTACGAGTGAGCCGCTCTACCGACTGAGCTAAAGTGGCGCAATGCCCGGTAAGCATACGCTAGCCGCGCACAAGAAACAAAGCATAGCGGAAAAACCGGACGAGCACAAATCGCACGCACGCCATCCAGTGTCGCGCGCCACGGCAAGCGCCCGTCGCGGCCGTCATCCGATGTTATTTGACCAGCGCTTCGATCGATGCGACCAGCGCGCGCAGCGCCTTGCCACGATGGGAGACCACGTTCTTCTCGGCCGGCTCCATTTCGGCGGACGTGAGCTTTTCGCCGGCGTCGACCGCACGCTGCGGCTGATCGTTCGGCACAAACAGCGGATCGTAGCCGAAACCGTTGGCGCCGCGCGGGGCACGCAGCAGCACGCCCGGCATTTCGCCGACTTCGACGGTTTCGCTGGCGATCGTGTACGGCTTATCATCATCCGCACCGTCCGTCTTGCGCTCTCCTGGCACGACCAGCGCGGCGGCGCAGCGGAACCGTGCGGTGCGCTTGCTGTCGGGGATGTCGGCAGCTGCTTGAGCAGCAGCGCGTTGTTGGCCTTGTCGTTGCCGTGCTCGCCGGCCCAGCGTGCGGACAGGATGCCCGGCGCGTTGCCCATGACGTCCACGATCAGCCGGAATCGTCCGCGACTGCCGGGCAGCCGGTGCGTTCGGCCACGTCGCGCGCCTTGATGAGCGCGTTCTCCTGGAAGGTCACGCCGTCCTCGACCGGATCGGGCAATCCCAGGGAGCCTGCGGAGACGAGCTCGATGTCGGCGGCGTCCGCGCCGAGACGTTCCTCGAGAATGCGGCGGATTTCCGCCAGTTTGCCTTCGTTATGCGTGGCGACGATGATCTTCATGCCTTACGGTTCCTTCCGTCGTTTTCCGACTTATATCTGTTTGCGTTGTTCCATGCGCGCCGAGTCGCCGGCATCGGACCGTCAACGTCCTACATTCAGCGCATGCCGTGCCGTCGATCGGCTCAGTCGAGCGCGAGCGCGGCGCGTTGGGCGGCCTGCAGCTCCCTGTTGCCTTTTTCGGCGAGGTCGAGCAGGGTGTTGAGTTCGGCGCGGTTGAACGGACGATGCTCGGCGGTGCCCTGGATCTCGATGAAATCGCCGGAACCGGTCATGGCCACGTTCATGTCGGTCATGGCCTGGCTGTCTTCGATGTACGGCAGGTCCAGCATCGGCTTGCCGTTGATCACGCCGACGGAGACGGCGGAGACCCAGTCCTTGAGCACGCGGTCGGCGGACTTGACGTGCTTGTGTTCCTCGGCCCAATGCATCGCGTCGACGAGCGCCACGTACGCGCCGGTGATCGAAGCGGTGCGGGTGCCGCCGTCGGCCTGCAGCACGTCGCAGTCGATCTGCACCTGGTTTTCGCCGAGTGCCTTCATATCAACCACGCCACGCAGGCAGCGACCGATCAGTCGGCTGATCTCATGCGTGCGTCCGCCGATCTTGCCGCGCACGGATTCACGATCGGTGCGGTCTGCAGTGGCTCGCGGCAGCATCGCATATTCCGCGGTGACCCAGCCCAAGCCGGAGTCCTTGCGGCCAACGTGGCACGCCTGCGGTGAACGTGGCCGTGCACATCACTCGCGTATTGCCGCATTCCACAAGCACGGATCCTTCCGGAACATCCGTGAAATGACGGGTGATGCGCACCGGACGCAGCTCATCCACCTTGCGTCCGTCCGTACGAATCATCGTTTCGCCCAACAAGTCTTTAATCGCTACCATCGCTGACTTCTCTGCTTTCGATTGATCACACGATCAACAATCGTTTGTATTTTCCGAAAAAACAGTATCACCAGCCGAAAACCCGTCTTTCCGTCTTGAACTCGCCTCTTGCTGCACCTCAATTTGCCTATCCCAATTTGCGTCGTGCCCGAATTTGCGCGCATCTCACGTTTGTCTCACGTAATACAGGCATGTAAGCACGTATGATGGAACGAAAACCTGTGCTTGGCCACGGCGAGGCCTACACTTATGGTCAGTTTCACCAAAAGTCAGAAAGGCTTTGGAAATGCTGGATTATTCACCCGCACTCATGACCGACATGTACGAATACACCATGCTTGACGCATGCCTGAAGGACGGCACCGCCAACCGCAAGTGCGTATTCGAGATCTTCACCCGGCATCTGCCGCTGGGCCGCCACTATGGCGTGGCTGCCGGACAGGGACGCATCCTCGACGCGCTCGAGAAGTTCCACCTCGACGACAACGACCTGAAATTCCTCGCCGACCGCAAGGTGGTAAGCCCGGAAACCATCAAATGGCTGGAGAACTTCCACTTCTCCGGCTCCATCAAGGGCTACCGCGAAGGCGAGATGTTCTTCCCGAACTCGCCGATCCTGCAGGTCGAAGGCACGTTCGGCGAATGCACGCTGCTGGAAACGCTGCTGCTGAGCATTCTGAATTACGATTCCGCCGTCGCCTCCGCCGCGTCCCGCATGGTCAGCGCGGCGAAGGACCGCCCGTGCATGGACATGGGAGGCCGCCGCACCAACGAATGGGCCGCCGTCGCAGCCGCCCGCGCGCCGTGGTGGGCGGATTCAAGGGCACCGCCAATCTGCTGGCCGCGCAAATGTACGGCCTCAAGGCCATCGGCACCGCCGCGCATTGCTTCACCCTGGTGCACGACGACGAGCGGAGCGCCTTCGAATCGCAGATCGCCGCGCTTGGCAAGAACACCACGCTGCTGGTCGACACGTACAACATCGAAGAGGCCGTGAAGACGGCCGTCGACGTGGCAGGCCCCGAACTGGGCGGCGTGCGCATCGATTCCGGCGATCTCGCCTCCCTCGCGCAGCGCGTGCGCAACCAGCTGGACGCGCTTGGTGCCACCAATACGAAGATCACCGTCACCAACGATCTCGACGAGTACGCGCTGGCCTCTCTGCAGACCGCTCCGGTCGATTCCTATGGTGTGGGTACCATGCTCGTCACCGGCTCGGGCGCCCCGACCTGCGCGATGGTCTACAAGCTCACCGAACGCGAGAACTCCGCCGGCGAAATGCAGCCGGTCGCCAAGAAGTCGAAGGACAAGGCCACCGTTCCGGGCCGCAAGCTCGCCTTCCGCTCCTACGAATACTCGCTGGCCGACTACGAACACGTCATCTCCGGCTCCGAAGACAAGCTCGCCGCATACCAGCCGGAAGACGGCTGGAAGGACCTGCTCGTCGACTACGTCACCAATGGCGAGAACCACAGCGAATACCAGGGCCACGACGCGATCGTCAACGCGCACAACTACCGCGCGCAGGCGCTCGCCGAACTGCCGATCGGCGCACAGAGCCTGATGAAGGGCGATCCGGTCATCCCGACCGAAGTCACCGTGCTGTGACGTCCGTCATGGCGTGAACCGCCCTGTACAGCGCAAAAGACATAACAAAAACCGACGCCCGGTGAATCACCGGCGTCGGTTTTTGCATAACATACGACGTTGCGCCGCACTCGGTCGCCGCACCCAGCCGCCATATTCAATCGCCACGTTCAGCCACCGCAACCGGCGGCATGAATCGGCAACATGGTCGAACGGCAATCAGAACGAGCTGTTCATCATCTCGTCATAGATGCGCTTGCAATCCGGGCACACCGGGTAATGCGTGGGGTCACGCTTCGGCACCCACACCTTGCCGCACAACGCCACAACCGGACGACCCGTCATCTTCGATTCGGCGATACGGTCACGCGACACATAATGCGCGAAACGGTCGGCATCGCCATTGCCACCGTCATCAAGCTTCGTTTCCTCTTCAGGACGTTCCAGAACGGCGGTACCGGTACCCGCATCCGGGTTGGACAGCGGCGAAACCGGATCGTCGGATCCGAACAAGCCATCGAAAATCGCAAATGCCATAATTAAGACTCCTCACACAAGCCGCGATCGCGGCCCCACTGCCTTCCATCATAGCCGAGCCGCATTGCGCCGCCACCCGTATGCACGAACCGCGCCAACACGGGCATACGCCGATGTTGCGCACGTTCTCAACCAATCGCGGTACGCTTAAGGTTATGACAATTGCAGTTTGCCCCGGGTCGTACGACCCAGTGACCGCCGGCCACCTGGACGTCATCGAGCGTTGCGCGCGCTTTTTCGACGAAGTGCATGTGGTGGTGGCCGTGAACGCGGCGAAGACGCCGATGTTCTCCGAAGAAACCCGTGTTGAGATCATCCGCCAGGCGCTCGCCAAGCGCGGTTGCACCAATGTGAAGGTAGCGTCGACCACCGGCTGATCACCGACTATTGCACGAAAATCGGTGCGACGGTCATCGTCAAAGGACTTCGGCAGAACGGCGATTACGAGGCTGAGCTGGGCATGGCATTGGTCAACCGCAAACTCGCCGGAGTGGAGACGCTGTTTCTGCCTGCGGCCCCGGACCTGGAGCACATCTCCAGCTCCATCGTCAAGGACGTGGCACGGCACGGAGGCGATGTGACGGGCATGGTGCCCGATTGCGTGATTCCGCTGCTCGGCGAGGCGCTCAAGAACGAAAAGAGAGCATGATGAGTGAAGAGACCAACGATTTCAAGCCGCTTGCTGACGCCGATGACGCCACGTCGCAGCAGCCGGTCACGGCGGCGGCCGATTATCCGGCCACCGGCGCTGTTGCCGGTACCGCAGCGACCAACAACTCCGCAACCGGCAATGCCGCCGACCGTGCTACGGATGAGCCGGCAAAGCCCGCGAAATCGTCGAAACCGTCGATTTCCATGTCGGACCTGCCCGACCTTCGTGCCACGTTCGATCCCGATGCGCCACTCGACGACAGTTCGGATCGCAGCCGCGACGAATTCACCACCGTCTACGACATCATCGACAGCATCGAAGAGGAATTGGACGAGGCCAAGCCGATTCTGTTCGCGCCGAGCTCGGTGCGCGTGGACCGCGAATCGTTCACCGGTAAGCTCGACAAACTCAAGAAGATGCTGCCAGTGCAGCTGGAACGCGCCTCCGCGCTGATGCGCGAATCGGAACGCCGTCTGGAAAGCGCGCAAACGCAAGCCAACGCGATCATCGCATCCGCGCAGTCGCGTGCCGCCGACACCGTACGCGAAGCCAACGAGCAGGCGCAGTTCCTTGCCGGGCAGGAGAACGTGACGGAACTCGCCAGGCAGAAGGCGCGCGGCATTCTCGACCAGGCGCAAGCCAAGGCCGACAAGCTCACGCAGAACGCCGACAAATACTGCATCACCATGATGGAATCGTTGCAACAGCAGGTCGACAAGATCGGCACCGGCGTGCAGGCGGGCCTGAACGTGCTGTACGATCGTCAACGCGAAGCCGGCGCGCATCTGGACCATCTCGACGCGGACGATTATCCGGAAAACTGAACAAGACGCGTAACACGCGTGGAACGCATAGCAAGAAAGAGCGAAAGACTGAACTATGGCACGTACTGAAGATTCCCCATGGGCCGTTTCCGTGGCGCAGGTGGCCTCGCGTCCGGGGCAAAGCAAGGAGATCGACGCCACTTTCCCCGCGCCGAGCGGCATCGGCGATGAGATCGTCGGCGTGGACGAAGGCGCGGATGTGAGCGTGGTCGGCTCGTTCGATTCGATCGTCGACGGTCTGATTCTGAACGCGCGTATCAGCGCTCCCGTGCATGCCGAATGCACGCGCTGCCTGAAGCCGATCCAGCGCGACTGGACGGTGAACGTCACCTCCTTCTTCCCATATGAGGACAAGTCCGCCGCCGGCAAGGGCGGAAAGGCCGGCAAGAACGGCAAGGAAGAGGAAGTGGACATCATCGCCGGCGAGGACGAGGCGGAAGACACGTACCCGCTGCTCGACGGCGGCGCATGGGCCGACCTCGAGGCGCTGCTGCGCGACACGCTGGTCGAGGAACTGCCGCTGCAGCCGTTGTGCAAGCCGGATTGCAAGGGCCTGTGCTCGCAGTGCGGCATCGACCTCAACGAGAACCCCGACCATCAGCATGACATGACCGACATTCGTTTCGCCGCGCTGGAAGGCTGAAAGCCAAGCTGGAAGGCAAGGAATAAGCCGTTCGGATGGGATGGTCCATCGTTTGTACGGAGCTCACGTTAAGATACTGAACGCTTAAGCTCAATCGTTCGAACGAAATAGAGGAAACACAATGGCACTGCTAAGTACAAGACCTCGCGCGCGAATACCCATTCTCGCCGCGCAAACTGGAAGGCCAAGGCGCCCAGACCGTTACCTGCCCGAACTGCGGCGCTCCGACGCTGCCGCACATGGCATGCCCGAGCTGCGGTTCCTTCCGCGGCCGCGTGTACCGCGAGGCTGTCCGCTCCATCCACACCAAGTGAGTGGTTGCCGGATAACGGTATAAAGCATCGAAACCCTGCCATCGACGGGTGGCAGGGTTTCTTTTATTATTATCAAGTGATACGGCGATTGCATTGCGATTTATTTCCGCGTGCGATCGGCGTACGACATACGTTGCTTGCGTAGCAAAACCGCCAGATCAGCTGGCGTCTTGCCATGTGCGCAACGGCCACAACCACAGACCGCGGCGGGTTACGGCCCACCGCATGAACGGTAAGGAACATCCATGGCCAAAGAGACCAATCAGGACAACGCACAGAACAACACCCAAACCGAAAACGGCAACAATACCAACGCCGGCCGCATCGGCACCTCCATCACCCCCGAAGGCGAGATGACCGCCAATGTGTTGCTCGAGGCGCTCGGCACCACAATCGAACCGGACCTGCTCGTCGAAGCGCTCACCCACCGCTCGTTCTCACACGAGCATGAGGGGGCCAAGAACTACGAACGCCTCGAATTCCTCGGTGATGCGGTGCTCGAACTGGTCTCCACGGAAACGCTGTACAAGGTGCATCCCGACATGAACGAAGGCCAGCTGGCCAAAATGCGCGCGAAAGCCGTTTCCGAGGAATCGCTGAGCAAAATCGCCCGCGAAAAGCTGCACGTCGGCCCGTACATTCTGCTCGGCCACGGCGAAGCGGAACAGGGCGGCGCGGACAAAAGCTCGATTCTGTGCGACATCGTCGAATCGCTGATCGGCGCGACGTTCATCCAGCACGGCATCGACGAGGCGCGCCGCGTGGTGCATCATCTCGTCGACGATACGCTGGCGGAGGTCGCCACCGAAGGTCCGGCGCTCGATTGGAAGACGTCGCTGACCGTCAAGGCGCATGAGATGGGTCTGCCCGACCCGCACTACCAGACGTCGGTCGCCGGACCGGAATACGCACTGGAGTTCACCGCGCGCGCGATTCTCGGCGATGGCGGCGAAGTCATCGGCGTCGGTACCGGCAGCAGCAAACGCAAGGCGCAGCTGGCGGCCGCGGAAATGGGCTGGAAGGCGCTTGACAGTCGCAAGGGCGAAATGGGCGGCAAGCAGAACGGGAAGACGCATAAGTCGCACCACAGGTCACACCGCAAGTCCAACGGTGGCACGCAGGATGCAGCGCAGGGCAAGTAACCGCGCAAACGGTAACGCAAGCGGCGGCACGGCCGGCGTCACGAAACAGCATTACAAGGCAGCGTCGCAATCGCAAAAAATATGGTCCATATCACAATGGCGCGTAACGCGCCAGAATATGGGCCTTTCCGGCGAACCAAGCTGTCAGCCGTTAGCATAGACTCATTATCAGAGAGGAATGCGGCTGCAATCCGCCACAAGCGGTTGCATAGCATTCCGTTTAAGGGGTAAAACGGCGCATGAACGACGCGACCGCGGCCCCTTACGAGGAAATTTTCCACGAACGAGCATGAGAGGGAACATGGTGTTACCTACGCCTCTGCAGGCATTCAGCGGCATGCCAAAGGCATCCGCTACCACTGAAAAGCAGACCATTGTCGACGGCGAAAAGATGACCGGCGCCGAAGCGCTGGTTCGTTCGCTGGAAGATCTGGCGTCAAGGACGTCTTCGGCGTTCCGGGCGGTGCGATTCTGCCCGTCTACGATTCCATCAAGGACGATACGAAGTTCCGCTTCGTGCTGATGCGTCACGAGCAGGCCGCCGGACATGCGGCAGAAGCTACGCGCTGACCACCGGACAGGTGGGCGTGTGCATCGTCACTTCCGGTCCGGGCGCGACGAACATGATCACCCCGATCGCCGACGCGAACATGGATTCCATTCCTATGGTCGTCATCACCGGCCAGGTCGGCGTGAACGCCATCGGCACGGACGCTTTCCAGGAAGCCGATATCGTCGGCGCCACCTATCCGGTGGTCAAGCATTCGTACCTCGTCACCCGCGCGCAGGACATTCCGCGCGTGCTGGCCGAGGCGCATTACATCGCACGTTCCGGTCGTCCGGGACCGGTGGTGGTGGACGTCACCAAGACCGCGCAGACCGGCGAAATGTATTATTCCTGGCCGCAGCGCATGATTCTGCCGGGATACAATCCGACTACCAAGGCGCACGGTCGTGTGCTGTCCGACGCGGCGAAGCTGTTCGAGCAGTCGTATCGTCCGGTGCTGTACGTCGGCGGCGGCGCGGTGCGTTCCGACGCGGGCGAGCTCGTCAAGGAG
>ENA-OQBJ01000778-OQBJ01000778.1-human-gut-metagenome-genome-assembly--contig:-NODE-778-length-15308-cov-2.819709_pt1 | contig 15308 bp, 19 predicted proteins | sample MGYA00242743_ERZ504545 | MGnify/ENA primary metagenome ERZ504545 (study PRJEB26092, sample SAMD00036252) | human gut metagenome | host: Homo sapiens | study: EMG produced TPA metagenomics assembly of...
CGAGCGCATCGTTTCGGTTTCTTTTACGTAAACACTGGCCCCGGCATAAGAGGCTTTAAATACTTCGTCTGGTCAAGGACGGAAATGCCGTCCTTTGCCAGTTCCTCCACAATGGCCAGGGTCACTGTGTCATCCTTGAAATTCATCTTTCTTAAACGGTTCAATACCTTGATGGCCCGAAGATCAGGGAAAGGATGGTTTTTAAAAAGCCACTCCTTCGTCACCTTGCCAATCATGGTGACTTCCTTCACCCCTTCGTTCACCAGGGTCTTAATCACCTTATTCAGCTTGAATGCGCTGATTTCATAATAGGCGTCTGCCAAATCTTTCAGACGGGGATCAATGCCCGGAATCACCGCAATGCATACCACCCGATAACCCTGGGATTTCACCGCCTCCGTAAATTCCACGGGAAGTGTGCCGATACCTGCCAAGAGACCGATTGTTTCCATAAAAACCTCCTGCGTCAACTCTTTTTATTTTATCATTTCCAGAGAAACCGTGCACTATGGAAGCTGTAAAAATACGATGATAAAACAGGCAGAAGGAAATATGTATATAGAATCCTGTCTATTTTATGATATTTATCAGGGAATGGCAAGCCCATTCCCCAAAGGAGAAATCCATGTCCCTTGACTGACTATAGGAATGGAGAACCGAAAGGGCCCGGAAGGATCACCCTTCTCCCTGCCTGTTGTGCACACACCCTGTAAGGGACAGGTGAAAGAAAGGGGAAAACTTCCTCATATGAATCGGAACTCTCAAGGTACTGAATACAGAAACTCCTGAATCAAAACCTGCCATTTCCCTTTCTTCCGTCCCGCTGCCGGAAGAAGGAAGAAGTCCTGCCGGAAAAGTAGAAAATGATTCAGGAGTTTTTGCAGTGGATAAAAAAAGCTGTGAAAAAATGATTTACATTTTTTCACAGCTTTTTATGGATCAATCAATGTTCATCCTTTGGAACCATGTCAGATGCTTTCAGTGTGCCATTCTTTCTGCGTTCTGCAAATTCTGCAGTGGCAGTGAAGAGCACGTCGCTGGAACTGTTGAGGGCGGTTTCGCAGGCATCTTCCAGTACGGAGATAATGAAACCTACACCTACCACCTGCATGGAAATATCATTGCCGATGCCGAAGGATGCGCAGGCAACCGGAATGAGGAGCAAGGAGCCGCCGGCTACGCCGGATGCACCGCAGGCACCAACGGTAGAAACGATGCAGAGCAGAAGGGCCGTAGCCATATCTACTTCAATACCCAGGGTATGGGCAGCAGCCAGAGCCAGCACGGAAATGGTAATGGATGCGCCGGCCATGTTGATGGTGGCACCCAGCGGAATGGAAATGGTGAAGGTATCCGGATTCAGTCCCAGTCTCTTGCAGAGGGACAGGTTCACCGGAATGTTGGCAGCAGAGCTTCTGGTGAAGAAAGCATAGACGCCGCTTTCACGGATGGTGGTCCATACCAGGGGATAGGGGTTCCTGCGTACTTTGGCAAATACGATAAGAGGATTCATCACCAGGCTACCAGGAAGTAGGAGCCGATGAGGACGCCCAGCAGCTGTACATAGCCCAGAAGAGCACCCAGACCTGCGGTACCTACGGAATCAGCTACCAGACCCATAATACCAAGAGGTGCGAAATGGATGACCCAGGTGACTACCTTGGTAATACCGGCGGCAATATCATTGAGGCAGGCCTTGGTGGTGTCTCCGGCACAGGTCTTCAGCGCAATGCCCAAGATAATAGCCCAGCCAAGGATACCGATGTAGTTGGCGTTCATCAGGGCTGCTACCGGGTTATCTACGATGCTTAAGATCAGGTTGTGAAGAACCTGCACAATGCCGCTTGGCGGTGCCAGTTTCGTATCCGGTGCCACCTGGAGAGACAGGAACGTAGGAAACAGGAAAGACATGGTTACGCCCACCAGGGAAGCCAGGAACGTACCAATCACATACAGTTCAATAATAGGCTTCATGCTGCCGCTGGAGCCTTCCTTCCTCTGGGCCATGGCATTCATGACCAGGAAGAATACCAGGATCGGCGCTACACCTTTCAGGGCTTTAACAAAAAGGTCACCAAAAATCTTGACCACCGGAATAGCCGGCGGGAAAAAGACGGCAATGCAGATACCAATAACAAGACCTACGGCTATCTGCTTGATGAGAGACACCTTGCCAAGGATGCTCTTAATCTGGCTAAACACGATAAACTCCTCCTCCAATGAAATAAAATCCCATTTACTCCCATTTGGAAACACCGGTCGAAACACCTCAGATTCCACTCCTAAATAAAACCTGAGTCAAACCGTGATTTCCATACTCCCAGTTTATTCCCCATGTATTCTAAATAGTATACCCTGCCGCACCTGCCATGGCAAGTGCGAAAACCATATATGATTAAAAGGTACACCATTTAGTTCATGCTATGCCGCCTTATGATGTCTGCATGCGGCAAATATCTGAAAAAGCCCTGTACTCATTATGAGCCAGGGCTTTTTATCAGAAAAATCAGTTATTCAATGACCATGAGCAGGTCTCCCGATTCGATTCTCTGTCCTGCCTTCACATGAATTTCGGAAACGATACCGTCCACCGGAGCGGTAATGGTGGTTTCCATCTTCATGGCTTCCGTCACGATGACCGGTTCGCCCTTCTTCACAGAAGCGCCTTTGTCCACCAGAAGCTTCACCACGGAGCCGGAAAGGGTAGCACCCACTTCGCCGGCAATATCCTTGTCCGCTTTTCTGGCACTGACAGCACTCTCTGCCACATGCTTATCATGAATCTTGATTTCCCGGGGCATGCCGTTCAGCTCGAACTGAATTTCCCGATTGCCTTCGCCGTCAGGTTTGGTAATGTTGTCCAGTTTCACCAGCAGCATCTTGCCTTCATCAATGTTCACCCGGATTTCTTCACCCGGCTTCATGCCGAAGAAATAGGTCGGTGTATCCAGAATGGAAAGATCACCGTACTTATGGTACCGTTCCATATAGTCACTGAATACCTTCGGATAAATGCAGTAGGACGATACATCTTCTTCCTGGTGGGAATATGCTTCTCCTTCATTTCCATCTTCACTTTGTCAAAGTCCACATCGGCAGGATGACTTTCCAAATGCGGCTTCTGTCCGCGAAGGATGATTTTCTGCAGCTTCTCCGGGAAACCGCCGTAGGGGATACCCAGTTTGCCATCGAAGAAATCGACCACGGACTGCGGGAAGTCCAGGGTTTCCCCTTTTTCATAAATATCTTTTTCTGTCAGATGGTTCTGTACCATGAAGAGGGTCATATCCCCTACCACCTTGGAAGACGGGGTGACTTTGATGATATCGCCGAACATCATATTCACTTTGGCATACATGCGGCATACTTCCGGCCACTCCTGCCCAAGGCCTACGGCCGTAGCCTGCTGGCGCAGGTTGGAATACTGTCCTCCCGGCATTTCATGCTGGAATACGGTGGTGTTCGGGCTGGCCATGCGGGAATCTACGCCGGCATAGTAGGGACGTACGCCCTGCCAGTAGCGGTCAATGGTTTCCAGCGCATCGATATCCAGCTTCGGCTGACGCGGATGGTTCTGCAGCGCATAGTACATGGCAGTCATGGAAGGCTGGCTGGTGCCGTTGGAAAGAGCGCCAGTAGCCACATCCACAATATCTACCCCTGCATCTACAGCTTTGGCGTAGGAGTAAGTGCATCCGCCGCTTCATGGCTGTGGAGGTGGATAGCAGATCCACTGCATCCTTCAGAGCGGAAATCAGGGCATAGGCTGCTTCCGGTTTCAGAAGGCCTGCCATATCCTTAATAGCAATAATGTTGGCACCGGCATTCTTCATTTCCTTTGCCAGGTCCGTGTAGTACTTCAGAGAGTATTTCTGGCGATTCGGGTCCATAATGTCGCCGGTGTAGCAGAAGCAGGCTTCTGCAATCTTATTCTTCTTCCGTACCTCATCAATGGAGACAGTCATATGGTTCAGCTGGTTCAGGCAGTCGAAAATACGGAATACATCAATGCCATTATCTGCAGCCTGATCGATGAAATGACGGACCACATTTTCCGGATAGTTGGTATATCCTACGGTATTGGCGCCGCGGGTCAGCATCTGGAAAAGAATATTCGGTGCAGCCTTCCTCATCTGACGGAGTCTGTCCCAGGGGCTTTCATCCAGGAAACGGTAAGCTACGTCGAAGGTAGCGCCGCCCCAGTTTTCAAAGGAGAAAAGCTCAGGCACATGGACAGCCGTATAATGGATGGCCTTCATAATATCATGGGTCCTCACGCGGGTAGCCAGCAGGGACTGATGGGCATCACGGTACGTGGTGTCCATGAACATGACTTCCTTGCGGTCCAGTACCCACTTGGCAAACTTCTCCGGCCCCAGTTCATCCAGAAGCTGTCTGGTTCCCTTCGGTGCTTCTTCCTTGGAAGCATCCAGCACCGGAAGAGGAGCAAGTCCGGTTTTCCTTATGGCCGCGCGGCATAGCCGTTCACCGTGATATCGCCGATGTAGGAAAGAAGCTTGGTGCCCCGGTCGGAAATCAGGTCCGGCTCCTGCAGGAGCCAGGGGTTCCGGTCAATATAGTTGACATCGCATTTCCCTTCTTGGAAATCCCGGGTACGGAGCATATTCTGCAGGAAGTAAATGTTGGTCTTTACACCGGAAATCCGGAATTCATCCAGGCAGCGAAGCATTTTGTGGATGGTATCCTTCGGATGGAGGGCATGGGCTGTCACCTTAACGAGAAGAGAATCATAGTAAGGGGTAATTACAGCCCCTGCATAGGCAGTGCCTGCATCCAGACGGATACCGGGGCCGCCGCCGGAGCGGTAGGCAATGATTTTGCCTGTATCAGGCATGAAATTATTCTGCGGATCCTCGGTGGTAATACGGCACTGGATAGCCACGCCTTTGTACCAGATATCCTGCTGCTGGCCAATGGCGACTTCCGGACTGTCGATGGAGTACCCTTCTGCAATCAGGATCTGGGTCTTCACGATATCCACATCGGTAATCATTTCCGTTACCGTATGTTCTACCTGGACACGGGGATTGACTTCGATGAAATAGAAATGCTTTTCATCCTGGTCTACCAGAAATTCCACAGTACCTGCATTGAGGTAGTGTACATGTTTCATGAGCTTCACTGCCGCATTGCAGATCTTCTGGCGAAGTTCCACAGGCAGGGACCAGGCCGGTGCCATTTCGATGACCTTCTGATGACGGCGCTGGATAGAGCAGTCTCTTTCGAAAAGATGAACCACATTGCCCTGTTCATCACCCAGAATCTGTACTTCGATATGCTTCGGGTTCATAATGCATTTTTCTACATATACATCATCATCACCGAAAGCCATTTTGGCTTCGGACTTGGCCCGGTTGTAAGCCTCTTCCAGATCCTCCATGCGGTCCACGTTGCGGATGCCGCGGCCGCCGCCGCCGTTAACAGCCTTGATCATAATGGGGAAGCCGTTCTTTTCTGCAAACTCCTTCACTTCCTCAAAGCTCTTCACCGCTCCCTTGGAGCCGGGAATCATGGGAATATCTGCTTTTTCAGCCTGGATACGGGAATTCACCTTATCGCCGAACATCATCAGATGTTCTACGCGGCCCGATGAAAATAATGCCTTCCTCTTCGCACCGTTTGGCCAACTTGGCATTTTCAGCCAGGAAGCCATAGCCCGGATGGATGGCATCCACATCATGTTCCTTGCAGATACGGATAATATCTTCAATATCCAGATAGGCGTCAATCGGTTTATCCCCTTCCCCGACCAGGTATGCTTCATCAGCCCGGTTGCGGTGCAGGGACAGAATATCTTCTTTGGAATAAATGGCTACTGTGCGGATTCCCAGTTCGCTGCAGGCGCGGAATACGCGGATGGCGATTTCGCCTCTGTTGGCCACCAGGACCTTACGAATATGTCTCATACAATCCTCTCCTTTAAAATCGGTTCCCTTCAGGAACCGTAAAGCTGTCAGCAGGAAGGCCCTTCAACCATAAATGGAGCTTTCCCTTTGGGTTATATGTAACATTGTACTAAGGGGCTTTTCTAAAATCAATAGCCCTCTATAAATTGGTATTGATTTACCTATCGATTCATGAAACAAATAAGTTTATAGATTTAAAATAAATATGAATTGATGGTTTTATCCATATTTTTATCTATGATTTCCATTTTTGATAATATTTATGTAATTATTTTATGTCGTTAAATATTAAAAATGTCTATTTTTATGTCTGTATATCTATTAGTTTGCAGGTACTGCATTTCTAATCAATGGATAGCAGAAGAAATAGACGAGAAAAAGTCTCCCCTCCTCTTCCTCATGAATCCCGAGTTTCATAACAAAAGGACTGTCCTCACCCCGTCATTTCGACCGAAGCGAAGCGGAGTGGAGAAATCTCACACCGAAGCAGGGCGAGCCCCATGGTGGCAGGAGATCTCTCGGCTCAGCATTTCAATAAACTCCAAAGCCTTTGCCCCCATATTGGCAGGTCCCCCGCTCAAGATAAGGATGTCGATGAGCAGCATCCAGTCATTTTCAGGGGGATCAACTGACCAAAATGCTGCCCCGCCCCCGTCATTTCGACGGTCGGAGCGGAGTGGAGAAATCTCACGCCGAAGCGGGGCGAGCCCATGGTGGCAGGAAATCTCCCGGCTCAGTGTTTCAATAAACTCCAAAGCCTTTACCCCCATATTGGCAGGTCCCCCGCTCGAGATAAGGATGTCGATGAGCAGCATCCAGTCATTTTCAGGGGGATCAACTGACCAAAATGCTGCCCCGCCCCCGTCATTTCGACGGTCAGAGCGGAGTGGAGAAATCTCACGCCGAAGCAGGGCGAACCCCATGGTGGCAGGAAATCTCCCGGCTCAGCGTTTCCATAGTATCCAAAGCCTTTACCCCCATATCGCAGGTCCCCCCTCGAGATGACGATAACATCAGGCAGCCTATCATCATATGTGATAAGCCAAAAGGGGCTGTGAAAAAATGGTAATCATTTCTTCACAGCCCCTTTTGCCTTTTGAGAAAACTTCATGCCCGGCCAAGTCCGCCAAAATCAAAGACCTGGAAATTCCAATTTTATCACGGAAGGGGCGTCCCCTTATCAGGCAGGAAGCGGTTTCCTCTCTCAATATTCCGATGAATCGTATCGATGCATTCTTTGAGCCGCTTCATCTCATCGTCCGGAAGATCATACTCCAGCACTTCCTCCACCCCATGGATACCGATGACTGCCGGCACGCCGCAGAACACATCCTGTTCCCCGTATTCACCCGAAGTTCTACAGAACAGGGAAGAATCCGTTTTTCATCATGGAAAATCGTCCTCACCAGCGTAGCTGCCGCCGATGCGATGCCGTACTCCGTACACTGCTTGCCCTGGTAAGTCACCCAGCCGCCTTTAATGGCCTTTTCCTGCACCTTGTCCTTATCAAAGAGGAAGCGGGGATCTTCTTCCATCTGCTCCAGCGTCTGGCCGTAGAAATTGACCTGAGACCAGGGAACCATCTGGGCGCTGCCATGTTCCCCCATCATAAAGGCAAAGAACCCCCGGGCATCCAGGCCTGTCTGGTCCGAAATGGCATGAATCAGGCGGGAAGAATCAAGAAGGGTTCCCGTACCTACCACCCGTCCCCGGGGAAGTCCGGAAAGCTTGGCAATCAGGTGGGCAATCACATCACAGGGATTGGTAATGGTAACGAAAATCCCGTCGAATCCGGCCTCCATCACCTTCGGCACATAGTCCGCCACCTGGCGCACACTGTTTTCCAGCTCATCATCCCGGTTTCCTGTAGCACAGAGGCTCACATCTCCCACTGCATTCACAATCACATCGCAGTCCTTCAATCCTGCATAGTCAGTCACCCGATATACCACATGATTAGGCATGTACATGACCGCATCATTCAGGTCCTGACATTCACTGATGGCCTTCTGCTCCTTCGCATCACAAAGAAGGATTTCATCAGCAATCCCCATCATACCCAGCAGAATGCCGCATGGGCACCTACATGCCCAAGACCTGCCACACCTACTATTCTTTTCTTAGCCATATGAAAACCTCCTTTAAAACCCTATCAAAAAGATAGATAGTATTGGTGAAAATATATCATAAGACTTATTTAAAAGTCAACAGGAAAATCAATCTTCCCCGTGAAAAAAATTTACAAGATAAGCCGGCCTCTCCCTTCCCTATAAAAGCTATGGTATAATACATACAGATTGATGCTCTGCCATATGTGTGTCCTGCAGCGTGCAGGAGAACGGAGGATACTATGAAGAAGTACATTTGCAAGATCTGCGGATGGATTTATGATGAAGCCCAGGGTGATCCGGATAACGGAATTGCGCCGGGCACCAAGTTCGAAGATCTTCCGGCTGATTACATCTGCCCATGTGCGGTGCCGGAAAAGATGAATTTGAAGAATATGAAGGCTGATTGTTGAAATGAAAAGACCCCGCTCCTGCGGGGTCTTTTTTCTTTCCTACCGGTTTTCCGCTGTTCTTTCCTTTTCCTCTTCCTTCACCCGGTCTGCATAGGTAAAAACCTTCTCTTTGATTTTAAGCTCCATGCTGCCCGGGCTGTAGGGTTTTCCGTAGTTCATGCCGGTCACATCGGCATAGGCCAAAGAAGCCTTTTTCCTTGTCAGCTCTTTTCCCTTCCGGTCATAATAAATCACAGGGCTGGCGATGAAGCAGTCCTTTTCGCCGAAATCGACCAGGAAAAGGGAATAGGCTGCCTCATCCCGGTCCACCTCGCCATGGCTGCTTTCTTCCACCGCTCTGGCGCCGGCTTTGGTAAATTCATTTTTCACCGTAGCCGTCACCCGCCGCTCGCCATTACGGGTGGTATCCTTCATGGTGTCCTGGTCGAAATAGATACTGCCGCCGGAACTTTTCGCCACGCCTACCCACTGCAGGTTCTCCAGGCTCCCATGGCATTTTTATAACGGTTCTTCTTTCCGGAAGAACGTTTCACCACGGCCGGCTTTGTTTTCACCGTAGTGGAATGGGAAACGCCGCTGGAAAGGATACGCCCCAGAATAGAAGCGCCATCAAAGGCCTTTGCCTCCGTTCCCGGAGGAAGGGCCAGAAACACCGCCAGAATCACTGCCATCCACTTTTTCTTCATCGGTCTCACCTCTACATCATCTCTCCTCTTTGATTATACTCCCTCTGCTGATGGAGCGCCTGCACCAAAGGAAATGTGCCTTTACGGAAGGGACCAGCTGTCATCAAAAAAGGACTGTGAAAAAATGGTAATCATTTCTTCACAGTCCCTTCTTATTACAGCCCTATGATCATATACGGCCTGCCACCATGGGGCTCGCCACTTCGGCGTGAGATTTCTCCACTCCGCTCCGACCGTCGAAATGACGGGGGCGGGACAGCGTTTTCGTCAATTGATTCCTCCGGGAATGACTGTCTGCTGCCTGCCGCTATCGTCATCTCGAGCGGGGCTGCCCGCCGTTATGAGTCATAGATACTCATCTCTATTGAAACGCTGAGTCGAGAGATCTCCTGCCGCCACGGGGCCTCCCCACATCGGCGTGAGATTTCTCCACTCCACTCCGACCGTCGAAATGACGAGGTGCGGGGCAGAGTACCTGTCAATTCGTGCCTTGTAAACTAACCCATCGTCTAACCATCTGACCGGAGCTCCATCATTTCCTCACAGTCCCTTTTCTTTCAGGAATTCGTGATTCTGACAAATCCGCCGCCGAATTTGGTGTGTTTCAGCCAGTTTCCCAGATTGAACACATGGGCTGTCCCCTCATCCCAAAGGTGCAGTAAATGCCGTCGTCCCTTTCTTCCATTTTCACCAGGGGCATCCAGTGCCAGTGGTAGGGAATAGGCTCGCCGCCGCTGTGGAGATTCAGGAAACCGATGGGACAGTCTGCTTCCAGTCCTTCCCTGATGAAGGCTGCCACTTTGGGAAGCTTAGGTGCCAGGAGACGGATGGAGGGGATGGGCAGGGCTTCCACCTTTCCCTTAAGTCCCTTTTCCTGCATGTAGGCGGTCAGGCCCTCCTTCAGCCAGCGGGTCTTATAAAGGCCGTGCATGCGGGGCGTCGCGTATTTCCAGATATCCAGCATAATGGCCAAGGCCTCTTTTCTGGTTTCCACTTTTCTGCCCTGCTGCCTCCGTTCGATATAGGCAGCCATCATGCTGCCGGCCGTGGGGCCGCAGCCTGCCAGCTTCTGCCTTTTTTCCGGATACCATTCCTGGTTGTACCCCAGCACATCTTTTCCATTTTCCTGAATAGTCACCCAGTCGGGATGACGGATTTCAACCATATTGTTTTCCTTTCTCAGGGAAGCGCCACGAAACAGTGCACTCTTTGATTCCTGCAGTCCCTACAAGCCATAGGAAAGCAGCCCATGCATGTATCGGTGCTTCCTCAGGTAATGTTTGCTTCTTTCAAAAGATTTCTAATCACATAGCCTGCCATCATCATGCCCGACACCGGCGGCACGAAGGAGGTAGAGCCCGGTGCATGGCCTTCGCCGATAGGCTTATGAGGCAGTTCCTTGGAGTATACCACGGTCAGATGCCGTACCCGGCGATCCTTCAGCTCTTTGCGCATTTTTCTTGCCAGATGGCACACAGAGGTCTTATTAATATCTGCAATCTGCAGCATTTCCGGACGGAGCCGGTTGCCTGTACCCATGGAGGAAATTTCCGGTATTTTCAGCTTGTAGCAGATTTCTGCAATGGACACTTTAGCCGGCACATCATCAATGGCATCGATAATGAAATCGGCATGGAGATTTTTGATGAAATCCTCATCTCCCGGCCGGTAATACACAGCCAGCGCTCTGGCATCGCAGGCAGGATTCACCCGGTGCGCTCTTTCCACCATGATATCCGCCTTGTTGCGGCCCAATGTGGTGCGGTCTGCCACCAGCTGGCGGTTCAGGTTGGAATCTTCCACCGCATCCTTATCAATAAAAATCAGATGGCCCACACCGGCGCGGACCAGTGCTTCTGCCGCATAGGAACCGACGCCGCCGATGCCGAAAACGGCCACAGTCTTTGTGGAAAGAAAATCAACGCCCTTTTCACCGATAATGCGGGCGGTACGTACAAAAATAGGGTCCATCACATACCTCCGGAATAATTTCAATCCAGTATCCGTCGGGGTCATTAATGAAATAAATGCCCATGGCCGGATTTTCAAAACAGATGCAGCCCATGGCCTTATGCTTTTCGTGAGCCGCCTTCATGTCATCCACATCAAAAGCCAGATGGAATTCGTTATCCCCCAAATTGTAGGGTTCCTTCCGGTCCCGAAGCCAGGTCAGTTCCAGCCGGTGCTTCGTTGCGCCATCCCCCAGGTAAGCCAGAATAAAGGAGCCGTCCGGAGCCTTGTACTCACCTGTTACCTTGAGTCCCAGGGCTTCTTCATAAAAAGCGATACTCTTCTTCAAATCGAGCACGTTGAAATTGTTGTGGTTAAACGAAAATTTCATATTTCTCTCCTTTTCAAATATAGAAACTTCAATACATTACAGTATATCACATGACAGGACTAGTTCAAAGAGTTCTGTGCCCGTCAGGTATGAAAGGTCCGGCGGGTTTAGAGTTGGCAGCAGCACAATAAAATTATGATGCTCCCAAAAATAAAAAGCCCTCCCGGAGGAGAGCTTTTGACCGGCATTTTATTTCACTTCGATGGAGAAATAATTCTTTTTGCCTTTTCTGATAATAATGAATTTGCCATTGGTATTGGGATGGCAGATACAGCGGCTTCAATGTCACGAATCTGTTCCCCGTTCACCCGGATGGCGCCGTTCTTCACATCTTCCCTTGCCTGGCGCTTGGATTTTTCCACGCCGCCCTGCACCAGAGCTTCCACAATATTAATCGGTGCTTCATGGACTTCGCCGCCCTTGGTGTTGCGGAAAGCTCCTTCGATTTCATCGCCCGAGAGTTCCTGGATGTTGCCGGAGAAGAGAGCCTGGGTCACCTTTTCTGCCTGGGCCAGTCCTTCTTCGCCGTGAACGAAGCGGGTTACTTCTTCAGCCAGCTTCCGCTGAGCGCTTCTGTGTTCCGGATGGTCTGCCACTTCTTTTTCCAGTGCGTCGATTTCCTCATGGGAAGGAAGGTGAAATACTTCAGATACTTCACCACATCCCGGTCATCCTGGTTGAACCAGAACTGATAGAATTCATAGGGGGACGTCTTCTTCGGATCCAGCCATACCGCGCCGCCGGCGGTTTTGCCAAACTTGGTGCCGTCTGCCTTCAGCATGAGGGGGATGGTGAGGCCGAAGGCATCATGCACATCTTCTGTCTTTCTGAGAAGTTCTACGCCGTTGGTAATGTTGCCCCACTGATCAGCGCCGCCAATCTGGAGCTGTACATTGTACTTGTCATAGAGCATTTTGAAATCAATGGACTGGAGAATCTGGTAGGAGAATTCGGTGAAGGAAATCCCTGTTTCCAGACGGGAAGCCACCACTTCCTTGGCCAGCATGGTATTGATATTGAACAGCTTGCCATAGTCACGAAGGAATTCCAGAAGGGAAATTTTGGAAAGCCAGTCATAGTTGTTCACCATGGTGAAGCCATCTTCGCCGAAAAGTTTCTTCATCTGGGCTGTGAGGCATTCCGCATTATGCTGGATGGTCTCCTGGGACTGGAGCACCCTTTCTGTCTTCCGGCCCGAAGGATCGCCGATGGAACCGGTGCCGCCGCCGATAACAATGACCGGATGATGACCGGCCAGCTGGAAACGCTTCAGAATCATGAATGGAATCAGATGACCGATATGCATGCTGTCGCCGGTGGGATCAATGCCGCAGTAAAGGGAAATTGATTTTTCCCCTACCAGCTTGTACAGTCCTTCCTCATCGGTCTGCTGATTGACAGCGCCACGCCATTTCAGTTCATCAATAATATTCATCGAACTCCGCCTTTCTTCATTCAATATCTGTCTGATTAGATTCAATATGTAACAACTATAACACAATTTTTAATGGATAGATATGGAGAACATAGTTTCCTGTATCAGTATGGGATGACCGGAAAGTTTCCATCATGGAAATCTTCTCCCCCGCCTTCCCTGCCCCTTTCCGCCGGAGAGGAATCATCTTATAATAAAGAAAATCGAAAGCTTTCCTTTCCCTCTATGGCAGCGCAAGAAAAAAAGAAATGGGCCCGGCCCCTCCAGTGGAAGAACAAGCCCCGCCTTCTTCCTTTCTTTCTGCATCAGCCTGCTCCATCCAAAGGATTCCTGTAAACAAAGGAGAAAAACTAATGAATATTGTCATTGCCCCGCCCATCAAAGAAACCTATGAAAAAGATATCCGCACCCTCTTCCCTGATGCCGCTCTGTTCTGGCTGGAAGAGCTGGATGAAGAGAAGCGGAAAAAAGCGCTGGAAAAGGCAGATGTGGTGCTTTCCAGAAATATTGTGGGCGATATCAGGAAAGAGGAAATCCCCCTTCTTGCCAAACCAGCCATGGTGCAGACCACCAGAACCGGCGTGGACCACCTGGATTTCAAAAAACTACCGAAGGATATCTGCCTGTACTGCAACTCCGGCGGCTGGGCCCGGGGTATTGCAGAGTCCGCCTGCGGCATGATCATCGCCCTGAACCGCTGCTCCGGGAACAGCTCCAGGACCTGCAGCAGGGGAAATTCCATATCCTGGGCTACCATCAGAAACTTCTTTCCGAACAGACCGTGCTCATTGCAGGCTTCGGCGGCATCGGACAAGCCGTGGCAGAAGTGCTTTCCCCTTTCCACTGCCGCCTCACCGCTATTTCCCGCCACCTGCCAAAGTCCCCTCTTCTTGACAAAGCCCACACCATGGACCAGCTGGAAGAAGCGGTGAAGGAAGCGGACGTACTGGTGCTGGCCCTGCCCTTCACCAAAGAAACGGAAGGCCTCATCAGCAGACACATTCTTTCCCTCATGAAAGAGGACAGCCTGCTGGTAGACGTGGCCCGGGCCCAGCTCATTGACAGAGCCGCCCTGCTGGACAAGGTAAAAAACAATCCCCGCTTCCATGTGGCCATGGACGTATGGTGGGAAGAAAACGAAGCCTACCCAAAGGACGGCGATCCCCTCCTCACCTATCCCAATGTCATCGGCAGCGCCATAATGCAGAAATGAGCAGCACCGCCCACCGGGAAGCCTCATGAATGCCCTCCATAACATCCGCGCTTTCCTGGATGGAAAGCCGGTGAAAGGAAAGGTGAACAGAGAAGAATATAGAAGATAGATTTGAGAAGCTTGAAACATAAGCTCCCGACAACAAGCCTGCTTTAAGGGTAACTTTATAAAGCCCCTGGAAAATCTAATTTTTTCGGGGTTATTCCCTCCTAAAGCTGTTGTATAATAACTTTAGGTTCTTTATGAACCGGACGTGGTTAACGGATTGCTGCTGTCAATCAACAACAGTTATCCCCTGCGAAGCAAGGTATTCAGCGAGTTGAGTCCTCGTCATTACCCTTTTAGCCTTTTTAGGCTTCTTCGCAGTCATGTAGCCGTCAGTTTTGTAAGGCTCGTCCTTACTTAAGATGTGCAGATGGCAGTCAGGAACATCTTACAGATTGCGATGATGGCTTTCATGTAACCACGTCTGCTTTTTATACGGTTAAAGCGACTTGTAATTTCCGGGTGGTCTTTTGAACGCACAACTGATCTGGCAATATTAACCAGCAGCGGTTTCAAATATTTCCCTGCCCGGGATATTTTTCTGCCTTTTACCTTGTGGGCACTTGAATCATGGCTCGGACATACACCTGCCCATGAACAAAGATGTCTGGCCGAAGGAAATACACTCATGTCCGGACCAATTTCTGCCAGCACCCGCATAGCGGTAAATGGGTCCCTGTCAAATCCTGGGACCGTCCTGATCAGCTCCAGCTGATGAGCATAGGGTTTCATTCTCTCTGCAACGTCCTGCTTGAGCACTGCTTCATCTTTCACAGTTCTATCTAACCTGCTGAAGGCCACTTTGAGTTTGGACAAAGAAGATATATCTACAGATGATGCCTTTGCTACTGCTTCTTGGATAACAGGGATTGGCGTCTTGCATCGTTTTCCAATGAATGGGGCCACATTAAATTTCTCACCAGTATTCTGGTCATATGTCAAGTCTTTTTTTTGAAGAAATTTATTGTTTTTTCTTAAAAAAAGTGTAACCTTAACACACCACCGGGTAAATCGATTTTTTCGAATATATTCCGGCGTTCGATCTTTCTATTCCAACGTTACCATTACTTTGTTATCGGAATACAGCTGATGTTTATCCAGTAATGTAAAGATCAGCCGGACGATCTTTCGAGCAACGAG
>ENA-OQBJ01000779-OQBJ01000779.1-human-gut-metagenome-genome-assembly--contig:-NODE-779-length-15273-cov-2.308530_pt1 | contig 15273 bp, 19 predicted proteins | sample MGYA00242743_ERZ504545 | MGnify/ENA primary metagenome ERZ504545 (study PRJEB26092, sample SAMD00036252) | human gut metagenome | host: Homo sapiens | study: EMG produced TPA metagenomics assembly of...
CTCTCATTTATAAGGTGTAAGACTAGAAATCATGCCTAAATGACCTCTAAAGCGATACAAACTAATCCTCAGATTCCCAAAAAAGCTGGTCTAAAGTTTTGTCCAGAGATTTTGCAGATAGCAATACACAGATTTATAGTAGGGTTATAATCACCTTTTTCAATAGCTGAGATGGTCTGACGAGAAACTCCTATAGCATCTGCCAAACCTTGTTGAGTGAGATCCTTTGCTACACGAGCTGACTTCATTTTTAAATTTTTCATTCAAAAATCCTATTCTTCGTCTTCTAGTTCTTCCAAACGGTTCTTCTTGATTCTGTTAATAATAACCCAGCAGTCGCAAATAAGGGTCAAACCCAATGTCAAAAATGCCACACTACTCATAAGATTCTTCCCTATCTTAAACGACTGAAATAGACTTAAGAGGCCCATTAGCGATATAAAATTCCAAAAAAACACATTACCCAGGATAATCTGAGCATCTTCTTTTCAAGTTTTTTTGTCTAGCAACCATGGATGCCCATTACGTGATACGCTGTGAACTAATACTAGGCACATAGAACCAAAGAAAGTGATGATTAATAGTGACTGCACTAATTCGACGGAGTGCGTCTTACTAGCAACCATAATCGTTACAAATAGACCAAGCATGGCTACCCAATAACCTCTAGCAGAAGATTCTCCGCTAATCAACTGAGCACGTTCATCCATCGTGCTAGCTACTTTTTTCTTTGACTTTTTCATTTTGTTTCCTCCATTTTCTAGATTCATTATAGCACTATTTTACGTTATGTCAAATATATCATTCATTTTGTATGAATTATCTTTTTATATTCTATTAATCTAGCATTTCAGAAAACAAAAAATCAGATAGGAAATCCTATCTGACACTTTTTCTATCTAGCTTCTTTACCAATCGTAAAGACAGCTAAGGTATCTGGTCCGACGTGGGTAGAGATGACTGGTCCAAGTGGCATAATGAGAACTTTCTCAATACCGTCAACTGCTAACAATTGTTCTTTTAGATTCTCCGTAGCTTCAATATCATTGGCATAAGCAACAATTGCTGTGCTATGTCCAATATCCTGGGTAGCTTGTAGGACCATTTCTTTAATGGCCTTTTTGCGTCCACGGATTTTGGCCAGAGGAACCAACTTGCCTGAAGCGTCCAACCAAAGAAGGGGTTTGATATTAATCAAACTACCAATAATGGCTGAGCTCTTAGAAAGGCGACCCCCACGCATGAGATGGTAGAGATCATCAACTAAGAAATAGGTCCGTAAACGTGGCAGAATGTCCTCAATCATGGCTTTCGTTTCAGACAAGCTCTTACCTTGATCACGAGCTTCTGCCGCCAAGATAGAGAGATAACCTTCCCCACCTGCTGCCGCCAGGGTATCTACAATCTCAATGACAGCTTCTGGGTATTCATCCAAAATCATGTCACGCGCTATAACAGCACTTTGATAAGTACCTGAAAGCACTGATGAGAAGGCAATATAGAGAAGAGCATCACCATTTTTGGCATGACGACGAAAAACCTCTTCAAATTGACCAACATTCACCTGGCTTGTGGTTGGCTGACTGCCTTCTTGCATACGTTCTAAGAGACGGTCACTCGTTAAACGGTTAGGGCCAACGGTCTCATAGGCAATATCATCGAGCGTAATGGTCAAACCAACGAGCTCTACCTTATTCTCCTGAGCCCATTTTTCATCTAGATCTGCTGTGGAATCTGTCAAAATGTTAAATGTCATATATCCCTCTATTCTATTTCATTTAAAAGGTCCTGTAATTTCCCTAATTGCGCATCGTCCCATGGACGTTAGTTTTGGTGTCTTTAAGTCAATATGTGCCGACATCTTGTCTAGGTCAGACTTAACGGTATTGACACGCTCTTCCAACTCACGCGCCGAAACACGTAAAGCCCCTTGCGAAAAGATAGCCCACTGTTCATTTAAGTCACTAGTTGCTACTTCAACTAGATTTTGAACAGTATTCATCTCAGCCGCTGCGCGCTCAATATAGCTATCTGCTGTCTCATCTTCCTCAGTAAAAATAACACTGATACGATATTGATCATAACGTTGACGACTCCCTGGAACAAACTGGGCATCAAACACACAGATAATATCAATATGTTCAAAGTTAGCATAATGATTGAGCTTACGAAGCAAGGTTTCACGAGCTTCATCAAGCTGATTGGTCTTAAAGAGTTGACGGGTTTCTTGCCAAAAGGCAATCATATTATAACCATCAACTAGAAGTATTCTTTTTTTCATAGTTACAATCGGTTTCGATAAACTTCATACATGAGAACTGCAGCTGCCACACTGGCATTAAGGCTCTGCACATGACCACTCATAGGAATAGTAATCATCTCATCCACTTGCTTCTTGATGTTAGCAGAGATTCCCTTACCTTCATTACCAATGATAAGGGCAACCTTTCCAGCTGTGTTCCATTTATGAGATGGGGTGCCATCCATATCTGTTCCAAATACCCAGAAGCCTGCTTCTTTAAGTTTATCAAGAGTTTGGCTAAGATTGGTCACTCGGGCAATGGGAATATGCTCCACAGCCCCTGTTGATGTCTTGGCAACGACAGGTGTTACCCCCACAGCACGATGCTTAGGAATAATAACTCCTGTCACCTGAGTAGCATCAGCTGTACGTAGGATAGAACCAAAGTTATGAGGATCGTTGAGTCCATCTAAAATGAGGACTAGAGGATTCTCCTCTTGTTCAGCCTTATCCATAATAACTGAGAGTTCAGAATAAGCGAACTCTGACACACGAAGAACAAAACCTTGATGCACAGCTCCACCTGTCATATCAGACAAGGTTTTCTTAGGTGTCCAAGAGATGGAAACCTTCTTTTCAGCTGCCAAAGCCTTAATGGCATCAACATTTTTCCCTCGAAGATCATCTTGAATATAGAGTTTATTACCAGTATTTGCTTCCAGACTCTCTGTTACGGCATGCACACCATAAACAATGTCTAGACTTGATTCTTTAGTTGTTTTCATAAGCTAATTCTATCATAAAAAAGCCCTCTTACGAGGGCAAAGCATGTTAAATAAATGTAATTGCTGCTAGGTAAAGCACTAGAAGAACGAGAACAACAGTTGCAGCAGCCAAAGCTTGCTTACCAATTGTATCTGGATCTGAGATTGATTCTGCAATCTTTCTCGCAGCTTGAGTAATGGTTTTACCTGCTGCTTGGAAGATATCAATTGAACCTGTGCTTGTTGAACTATTTCCAGAAATCGCTGAAGACCAACCACTCAAACCTCAGCAATTTGTTCTGCCAATTGCTGTGTTAGCGCTCTAGTTGTCTCAGCCAACTCATTAACAGCCGTAGCTTGTATATGATTGGCGGTTTCAGTGTAGCTATTTGCACTGGTATTATAAGTAACCGGTACAGTCGTTGTTGTCGTTGTTGATGAATACTGATTCCTACGGTAACTATCCGGTGTCACTGGACGCTCGCCTTCATTGAAGACGCTAAAAGTCTGTGTCAGATAATGAATATTGTTATTCGTATCAATCAACTCAAAGGTCATTTTATGAATACCAGTCGTTTGCTCTGCCAAATGGTAGGCACTCAAACCAGCATTGACCTCATCCAAAGTTCCTTCAACAAAGTAGCTATGATGAATTTGTTTGCCATCAAGGACTAGATTAAGGCCCTTAATCTTCTTACCTTCCATCTTGTTAACATCAAAGTTGACGTTAAAGATTTCACCACGTGCTAAATAAAGAATGTCTGTATTCCCTGTAACAGCAGGTTGATCTTCAAGAAGCGCTCCAGTACTATCTCGTTTTGGAACAACGGTGTATACTTCAGAAGTGATTGGAGTTGCTAAGATTTCTGAGATGAGTCCATCCGTAAAGGTTACCTCTGACGAATAGGTCAAACTCTCACTTTGCAACATAGAAACCACTTCAGAAGTTTTAAAGACCTCAGAAGTTGATGATGAATCTTTCCAGCCAACCGTAAGGACAGTTAAGCTATCTTCTGAATTATTATTTAACTGACTCGTTTCTGGAGCGGTAGATGCAAGAGAGCTTGCAGTACTTGCAGACTCAGAAGCGACTTCAGAAGTTGCAATAGCTTGGCTAGTAGGAGTCGCACTTACAGATGTCGTATGAGAATCCAGTGAAGAATACTCTGATTTTTCAATAACTGCATGTGTATTTCCAGCAAGTTCAGATGTGTATAGTGTGCTTTCACTCTTATACATTGAAGTCACTGCTTGAGACTCTGCAGTCGCTGTAGCCTCACGAGACTTATCATAAGTAAGCACAATATTTGGTTTAGCTTGTTCAGAATCAGATGTTGGGTTTGCATCTCCTCGTTCAGATGCCGCTACTGATCGATCCTCACCAAAAGCCTGGGCACGAGCCTCTTCTGAATGAGGTGTCGTCGTAGAAACGCTAGTCTCCACGATATCAACTTGAGAATGTACCTCAAGAAGCCCCTCATCTGTCTCACTTGAAGAGACAACCATCAGTGACGTTGAGGTCACTACTGAACTTACTTGACTCGCTGACTCTGCCTTAGCTCCTACTGAAGAAAAATCAGCCTGAGGAGCAACTGGAGCCGGTGCCTCACTATTAACATAATCTATTTTAGCTTCATCAGGTTTTACCTGAACCTCATCTGCTTTACCTGTTTGAAGCGTAAAGTAGATAAAATCAAAGCAGCAAAAGTTGTATAGAAAACTTTTTTCTTAGCTATTTCCATTCACCTCCTCATTTTTTAGATGGCCTCATTTACTAATATTATAGACTTTTTTTTTACTTTCTGTCAAATTAGTTTTATTAAAAAACGCTATTATATCGGGGTTTTACACGTGTCAGATACCCCTTAACTTTCTCATTTTTAAGGTGCTAAATATTAGTTTCATCTTATTTTTCATTGTCAAGACGCTGAATTACTTTGATTCTCAAATAATCTAAATTTTGAAATTCCGGCTAACTGTTACAATTTTTATAGCCTTTAAATAACAAAAAATCCTGCTCTCGGCAGAATTTTTAGATTTCTTTTTCAACTTCGTCAATACACCAAGCAATCAGTTCCTCTAAGCGAGCGATATCCTCTGTCATATGAAGATAGCCCATGACTGCTTCGAAGCCTGTTGACATTTTATAGGTAATAACATCGGTATTTTTAGCCTTGGTATGGCTATTCGCATTACGACCTCTTTTATAGATGTCTAGCTCTTTTTCAGTCAAAAGCTCTTGCTCTAGCATTTTTTCAATGAGACTAGCCTGAGCCTTAGCTGAAACATAACGTGTAGCTAGACGGTGCAGTTGGTTTGGCTTGGTCTGACCTTGAAAAATCAGGTGACGGCGAATGTACAAGGAATAAACAGCATCTCCCTCAAAGGCGAGAGCAATGCCGTTAATAAGGTTGACATCAAGATGTTTAGTCACGTGTCCACCTCACGCCCTCCTTGGTATCAAGAAGTTTGATACCTTGAGCAGCTAACTCATCACGAATGCGGTCTGCTGTCGCAAAGTCCTTGTTGGCACGCGCCGCTTGACGCTCTTCAATGAGTTTTTCGATATCTTCATCAAGGACTTCTTCTTCGAAAACAATACCGAAGACTTGGAGCATTTTTTCAAAAGCATCCTTAACGGTTTGATCATAATTGCCTGAATTAATCCATTTAGCCATGTCAAACAGAACAGTCACTCCGTTTGCCGTATTAAAATCATCATCCATAGCTTCTTGGAAGGCGTCAAGATAAGTTTGCAACTCAGCTTGATTCACCTGATCTGTCAACGGAAGACTGTGGGTATTTTTCAAATACTTAAGATTAACTTCAGCATCATGGATAGCTTTTTCTGTAAAGTTAATTGGTTTACGATACTGTTGTGTCGCTAGGAAGAAACGAAGCACTTGACCATCAACCGTTTGAAGCATATCGTGAACGGTCACGAAGTTACCCAAGGATTTTGACATTTTTTCATTATCCACATTGACAAAACCATTATGCATCCAGTAGTTAGCAAAGGTCTTGCCAGTTTTGGCTTCGGATTGGGCAATTTCATTGGTATGGTGTGGAAACTCAAGGTCTGCCCCTCCACCATGAATATCGATAGTATCTCCAAGGATTTCAGTCGCCATTACAGAACATTCGATGTGCCAACCAGGACGACCAGGTCCCCATGGGCTGTCCCAAGAAACTTCTCCCTCTTTGGCAGCTTTCCAAAGGGCAAAATCCAGAGGATTTTCCTTACGTTCTGTTTCAGCATCCGTACGTCCGCTTGCACCAATTTCAAGATCTTCCAAGGTCTTGTTAGCCAATTTAGCATAGTTGTTTGACTTAGCTACTCGGAAGTAAACATCACCTTCAGAGACATAGGCAAATCCTTTGTCAACCAAGGTCGACACGAATGCAATGATTTCATCCATATAGTTAATAACACGAGGATTTTGTGTCGCTGGTTTGATGCCAAGTTGTCCGGTATCTTCCATAAAGCCGCGATAAACTTGTCCGACAATTCCTTAGTTGAAATACCAGCTTCATTAGCTGCCTTGATAATCTTATCATCTACATCCGTAAAGTTGGAAATATAGTTGACTGTGTAGCCACAATACTCAAAATAACGACGAATAGTATCAAAAGCTACTGCTGAACGGGCATTTCCGATATGAATATAATTGTAAACTGTTGGTCCGCAGACATACATATTGACAACATTTTCTGTCAAAGGTACAAAATCACGGAGCGAACGCGTCATCGTATCATAAATTTTAATCACTTGAGATTCCTTTCAATTAACTGGAAACTATTTTTTATCCTTGATATGGTTTAGGTACAAACACAAGAGTATAACGAGAATGATAATCCAAATAGCCACAACTAGCTGACCTTGAGCCAAGAGAGACATAGCTGAAAGAAAACTCCCAACTATATAGAAGACCAAAAAAGGATTGTCCTTGAAGAATTTTTTCATTACTCAAATCTCACTTGTGTCGTTGCTTAAAAACCAGACCGGCCCATAAAAGAGCAATGCAAAACCATAAGGCGGCCATGCTATAGTCTGCTCTATGTAAAGCAATGTAAACAAGAGCAAGAGGACCCACAACCGTCAATCGAGTCACCTTTGAACTAAAGAGTTTCATCGTTTCCTTTCCTTATAGACGTGATGAATGAAAGCTAGCTGCTTTTAGAAGGTCTTCTAGCTTTTCGCTATAGTATTCACGACCTTCTTCAATATCGTGGATAACTTCTTCATCCTTTTGACCATGAACACGCACAACCTTAGCAGGAACACCAACGACTGTAACATCTTCTGGGACATCCGCAACAACCACAGCTGCCGCACCGACCTTAGCATTCTTTCCAATCTCAATAGGGCCTATGACCTGAGCATGGGCTGAAACCAAGGCACCCTCACGAACGGTTGGGTGACGTTTTCCGACATCTTTACCAGTACCACCTAAAGTGACACCGTGGTAAAGCATAGCGCCCTTCTCCACAACAGCTGTTTCACCAATAACAAGGCCAGAGCATGGTCAATAAAGACTCCTTCAGCGATCTGAGCCCCTGGGTGAATCTCAATCTGAGTCCAAAAGCGCCAAAACTGACTATGCATACGCGCTAAGAGTCGACAATGGTGGCGCCAGAGAAAATGTGAGATACGATGGGCAGCCAAGCTTTTAATCCAGGTAGGTTAAAAGAACCTCTAGACTCGTCCGAGCTGCTGGGTCATTTTTCTTTTACTATATCAATACTTTCTTTCCACCAACCCATTTAGGTCACTCCTTACATCATTATTGTTATTATTGCTTGCTGTGGCCCTATTATTCTTTAAAGTGGAAAGCTACTAACACTAGGTCTACTCGCTATCCCCTTCAAAATAAGACCAGTCGACTAACTCAGGCTGCTCATCAAACGGATTGATGACAATACCTTGAACCTTATCCAACTCATTTTCACCTGTTGAAGGCTGATAAATTTCTGACAGTGGCCATTGCAAAATCGTCCCTTTAGCCTTACGGAAAGGTAGGCCAAAAGTCTCGTTACCGTACCATTTTGCAAAGCTCGTTAAGTTCGTAAACACAGGCACATAACTCTGTCCCTCTGCATTCGACATGGTCGCAAAGAAACGGTCATCCTGGCCATCTTCCTCGCGTTTGTGAATGAAGGCTGGAACAAGATAAACCTTATCTTTAGGAGCTGCCTTTTGATTTTCCTCACCCAAAAGATTATTAAGGGTCTGAGTGAAATAGTTGATAAACTGGATGAGTTCACTGCTTGCAAAAAGAGTGGTATTTGAGAAGTCACCATCCTCTTTTAAATTGAAAGCAAGACCAAAAAGCTCTGCCTGAACCAGTTGTGTTAAAACATCTAAGCTCGAACGTTCTACCCAAGTTTGCTCTCGAGCACTCTCTTGAGTAGATTTGAAAGATTGTAGGTCCTGTTCGTTGGTGAAGACAGGAACAACCTTCTTGCCTTCCACTTCAACTGCGTAGAGGTCTTGGGCAGCCAAGACGGGAGTACGTTGTAGATGATTAACCAAAGCCAGACTGGTTAAAAAGTGGTCTGGTTCCTTTAAAAATTCTCTTAGAGTTTCATCAAAAGCTTGCAATTCTTGATTTTCTGTCATTCTTCTGTCTGTTCTTTCGTTTCTGATTTATCAGGATTTTTCGGTGCTTCACCACTCTCATTATGGTGGCGTGGTTTATGATGAGAACGACGGCGGTGACGATGCTCTCCTCCATTTTCCCCATCATCAAGTTTTTCAGGCTTAGGAAGCAAGGCCTTGATTGAGGCATCGATACGTCCTTTTTCATCGATTTTGATAATCTTAACAGTTACCGTACCCCCAACTTTAACCACATCTTCGACATGCTCAGTACGTTCCCAAGCTAGTTCTGAGATATGGATGAGAGCATCTGTCTTATTGAAAAGGTGGACAAAGGCACCGAACTTTTCAATACGCACAACGGGTACAGTGTAAACTTCACCAACCTTAGCTTCACGTACAAGATCAGAGATGATGGTTTTAGCACGGTTAATGGCATCCTGATCACTAGAGAAAATCTGAACAAGACCTTCTTCATCAATATCAATAGTGACACCAGTCTCAGCGATAATCTTGTCAATAGTTTCGCCACCTTTACCGATGACAACCTTGATCTTGTCAACAGGAATCTGAATGCTATCAATCTTAGGTGCTGTTGGTGCCAATTCTGGACGTGGCTCAGCGATTGCTGACTCAATAACATCAAGAATTTCAAAACGAGCTACCTTTGCTTGAGCCAAAGCCTCTTCGAGAATGGCCGGTGTAATACCCGAAATCTTAATATCCATCTGAAGAGCTGTAATTCCTTGACGTGTACCAGCTACCTTAAAGTCATATCTCCAAAATGATCTTCCAAACCTTGAATATCAGTTAGGACAGTGTAGTTAGTACCATCTGAGATAAGTCCCATGGCAATACCTGCAACAGGTGCCTTAATCGGTACACCACCAGCCATAAGCGCCAAGGTTCCTGCACAAATAGAAGCTTGTGAGGAAGAACCATTTGACTCCAAGACTTCTGCTACCAAACGGATCGCATAAGGGAACTCTTCAACACTTGGGAGAACCTGAGCAAGGGCACGTTCACCCAAGGCTCCGTGACCAATTTCACGTCGACCTGGTGCACCATAACGCCCTGTTTCACCCACTGAATACTGAGGGAAATTATAGTGGTGAAGGAAACGTTTCTTATACTCTGGATCCAAACCATCAACAAGTTGTGTATCACTCATAGGTGCCAAAGTCAAAACTGACAAGGCTTGAGTTTGACCACGTGTAAAGAGACCTGAACCATGAACCTTAGGAAGAAAGTCAATCTCTGCGTCCAAAGGACGGATTTCATCCACACGACGGCCATCTGGACGAACCTTGTCTTCTGTGATCAAACGGCGCACTTCGGCATGCTCCATCTGCTCAAGGATTTCTGCTACATCACGCAGAATAGTTTCCTTATCCTCATCTTCCGCAAAGCGTTCCTGATAAGAAGTGAGGACCTCTTCTTTTACAGCCTGGGTTGCTGCTTCACGCGCCAGTTTTTCTTCCACCTGAACAGCCTTAGCTAACTGATCATAATAAGCCGTTTCGATTTCGACTTTCAAATCAGCATCAACTTGTAGAAGTTCAACCTCAGCCTTTTCCTTACCGACAGCTGCAACGATATAATTTTGGAAATCAACCAACTCTTGAATAGCCTCATGTCCCTTCAAGAGTGCTTGCAACATAATATCCTCAGACAATTCCTGAGCACCTGACTCTACCATATTGATAGCTTCCTTGGTACCTGCCACTGTCAAGTCTAAAAGTGAAACTTCCTTATCCGCTGCACTTGGATTGATAATAAAATCTTCTGCAGCATAGGCCACTTGAACCCCAGCAATTGGACCATTGAAAGGAATATCAGAGATAGAAAGAGCTAAAGAACTCCCAAACATAGCCGCCATCGGAGCACTAGCATTCTCATCATAAGAGAGGACGGTGTTAATGACTTGAACTTCGTTACGAAAGCCCTCCGCAAACATAGGACGAATAGGACGATCAATGAGGCGAGCAGTCAAAGTGGCATCTGTTGAAGGGCGACCCTCACGCTTGTTAAAGCCCCCCGGGAACTTGCCAGCTGCATACATTTTTTCCTCGTAATTAACCTGTAAAGGAAAGAAATCTGCAGTTGCCATCTTTTTAGACATAACAGCTGTTGATAATACAGTTGTATCTCCATAACGCACGACGACAGCACCATTAGCCTGCTTGGCTACCTGCCCAACTTCAACGACAAGCGGGCGTCCTGCAAAGGTCATCTCAAAAGTTTGTTTAGCCATGTTTGATCCCTCTTTTTATCCATGACCAGCCCTTAAAAAAACGAACCGGTCAACTTTATGTCATTCATTTGATATAACTTTCATTTTACCATAATATAGTCAAAAATGGCAGAGCTCCGGCATAAGTTAGCGCCCAAGTCTCCCTTTCTCTCAGATATTTAAGTCGTTTTGTGATATAATAAACACTTATGAGAGACAAAGGAATGACTATGAAAAAATTACAACACATCATTATGATTGCCTTAATCTTACTAGGCCTAGCAACACCTGCTCTAGCACAAGAACAGACAGATGACTTCAATGTTTCCGCTAAACATGCGATTGCTATCGAAGCAACTACAGGAAAAGTCCTCTATGAAAAGGACGCCACTACCCCTGATGGTGTGGCTTCAATGACTAAAATCCTAACAGCCTACATGGTCTATAAAGCAGTTGATCAAGGAAAAATTACCTGGGACACTGAAGTAGATATTTCAGACTATCCTTTCAACTTAACCGTTGATTCAGAAGTTTCAAATGTCCCACTGGATTCCCGAAAATACACTGTTAAACAACTCCTAGATGCCACCCTCATTTCCAGCGCTAACAGTGCTGCTATTGCTCTAGCTGAAAAAATCTCAGGATCAGAGAGTGCCTTTGTTGACACTATGACAGCCCAACTTAAAGAATGGGGCATTACAGATGCTAAATTATTTAACGCTTCTGGCCTAAACAATAAATACCTTGGGGATAACCGCTATCCTGGCTCTAAAGCAGATGACGAAAATACTATGAGTGCTCTAGATGTTGCCATTATTGCAGACCACCTCATCAAAGACTATCCTCAGGTACTTGAAATCACCAAGCAAACCGAAACTGACTTCGAAGGTGACAACAAATTAACGACCCACAACTACATGTTGGAGGGGCAAGACAACTACCGTGAAGGCGTTGATGGACTCAAGACTGGAACAACCGAACTTGCAGGGGCATCCTTTGTAGCCACTCCAATGAAAATGGCATGAGTTTGATTACAGTTGTTATGAATGCGGACAATGGCGGAGAGGATGAAGCTGCTCGATTCACAGCCACAAATGAGTTGCTAGATTATGTGACTCAAAACTGGGAAATCAAAACCCTCAACACCAAAGGACAAATCGTCAAGAAAAATGATATTAAGGTAGCCGATGGAGACCGTCAAACCATCTCTGCTAAGCTCGAGTCAGACCTTACAGTCATTCAAAAAATAAACAGCAAAAATGATGCTGTTAAAATCAAAGCAAAAACCATAACAGCACCTATCAAAAAAGGTGACACTATTGGAACAGCAACCTTTGATGATAAGAATCTCGTAGGAACAGGTTACATCTCTGAGCCACCTCAAGTTTCTGTAACAGCCAACCAATCTATCAAGAAAAGTTTCTTCTTAAAAGTTTGGTGGAATCATATCGTTAATTTCTTTACAGGAAACAAGTAAACACAAAACTACCTTTTAGCTATCAAAAGGTAGTTTTATCTTGCCTTCAAAATTGGTCTTGTAAGTAAAAGCCCCTTCTCAACACCTTAAGTTCCTCTCAAAATGTGGTATAATAAATATCCAAAACACATGAAGGAACAAACCATGAAAAAACTGATTACGCTTATGATGACCTTCTTACTCTGTCTGGGAAGCGTAGCCCCTGCTTTTGCAGCAGATAAGAAAAAAGGATATGATGCCGCAGCCAAACATGCCATCGCTGTCGAAGCTAATACTGGCAAAATTTTATACGAAAAAGATGCAACCACCTCTACGGGGATTGGCTCTATTACCAAGCTTCTAACAGCCTATATGGTTTATAAAGCGGTAGATCAGGGAGACCTCAAGTGGAACAGCAAAGTTGACATTTCTGACTACCCCTTTGAACTAACTGTCAGTACCGGAGTATCTAATATTCCACTAGACGCCCGCAAATACACTGTCAAACAACTTCTTGACGCAACTCTTATTTCCAGTGCCAACAGTGCATCTATTGCTCTAGCCGAGGAAATCGGAGGAACCGAAAGTAAGTTTGTCGACATGATGAAAGCCCAACTTAAAGATTGGGGTATCACTGATGCCAAGATTGTCAATGCCTCTGGTCTCAATAATTCTTACTTAGGTGACAATATCTATCCAGGCTCTAAATCAGACGAAGAAAATACCATGAGTGCTAAAGATGTTGCTATCATTGCACAACACGTAGTGAAAGAATATCCTGAAATTCTCGATATCACTAAAAAAACTGAAGCTGATTTTGATGGTGTCAACAAACTCAAAACCTTCAACTATATGCTCAAGGGACAACCTAGTTACCGTAAAGGTGTAGATGGCCTAAAAACAGGGACCACTGATTTAGCCGGTGCTTCCTTCGTGGCCCACTCAAATGAAAGTGGCATGAGCATTATCACAGTCATTTTGAATGCTGATAATACCGATACTGATGACTACGCCCGTTTCACTGCAACCAATGACCTACTTAACTACGTAGTCTATCATTGGGAAAGCAAGACCATTGCCAAAAAAAGGACAAGCTATCGGTAAAAGTCAAGCCCATGTTATTGATGGTAAATCTAAGCAAGTCACTGCCGTCGCTAAGTCTGACTTTAATATCATCCAAAAAATAGATGCTAACAATAGTAAACATATTAAAGTTACTACAAATCAAGTCCAAGCTCCTGTCAAACCAGGAGACAAGGTTGGAACTGCTACCTTTGAAGATAAGTCACTTGTCGGAGAAGGTTACCTACCTAACCAAGGTATGCCTAGCATGGAACTGGTTGCTGGTAAAGAAGTTAAGAAAAGCTTCTTCCTCAAGGTCTGGTGGAATCACTTTGTCACCTTTGTCAACGAAAAACTCTAAACCTTATAGTCGAGCCTTGCTCGGCTTTTTCTTTTACCCAACTTTACAGAAAGATTGACTCTACCTTGACTCCTGTTGACACAAACAAAAAGACAAACTACACCTGTAATCTGTCTTTTTGTTTAATCTTTACACTACTGTAAAGGTTAATTTATCTTTCGAACAACCAATCTTAAGGGTTTGTCCACTCACTACTTGGCCGCCTAGTAAGAGCTCAGATAACTTATCCTCAACCTGAGTTTGAATCGTGCGACGTAATGGACGAGCACCCATCTCAACATCATAGCCATCTTTAGCCAAATGCTTGAGGGCAGCTGGTTGGAATTTCAAGTCAATCCCTTTTTCAGCCAAAGCTGAAACCAACGGTTTTACCATAATTTTGACAATCTCACGAAGCTGTTCTTCCTCTAAGCTATGGAAGACAACCTTCTCATCAATACGGTTGATAAACTCTGGACGGTAGGCTTCTTAAGCTCTTCCATGATACGTGACTGCATAGCTTGATGATTATGAGAAATGTCTCGAGCACCAAAACCAACAGTCTTATCATCGCGAAGAGCAGTCGCCCCCAAGTTCGAAGTCATTATGATAATGGTATTTGAGAAGTCGACTTTACGACCTCGACTATCCGTCAAGACACCATCATCCAAAACCTGTAAGAGAATGTTGAAAATGTCTGGGTGAGCCTTTTCTACCTCGTCAAAAAGAAGAACTGAGTAAGGCTTGTTACGAACTTTTTCTGTTAACTCACCACCCTCATCATATCCAACATAACCTGGAGGAGCACCGTTAAGGCGGCTAGCCGCAAATTTTTCCATGTATTCTGACATGTCAAAGCGAAGCAAAGCTGACTCATCATCAAAGAGAACCTCCGCCAAAGCCTTGGCCAATTCTGTCTTACCAACACCAGTAGGTCCAAGGAACATGAAGGAACCAATCGGACGTTTGCCAGTACGAATACCTGACTGGTTACGACGAATAGCACGACTAATCGCTGAAACTGCTTCGTCTTGACCAATAACACGTTTGTGAAGCTCTGCTTCCAGATTCAAGTAACGCTTGCTATCTGCCTGAGTCATCTTCTCAACAGGAATACCTGATAGACGACTAAGGGTTTGCATAATCTGATCTGCATCTACCAAGGCAGGTTCTGGTAATTTTGCTTTTTGGCTAGCTTTATATTGTTTAACAGCAGCTTCATATCACCAGATAGAAGCGCTTCATCCAAAGGCGTTATCTCACGTTTGGCTTCTTTTTTGATACGACCTTGAACAGTTGCACTCGCTTCATCTAAAAGATCAATGGCAGAGTCAGGCAAGTTTTTACTCGTCAAATAACGGTGGGCTGCCTTGACTGCTGTCTCAACCGCCTCATCAGTAATCGTTACACGATGATAGTCTTCATAAGACGAACGTAGGCCTTTTAGAATATCAATCGCCTCAGGTACACTTGGCTCCTCAATTGTAATCTTAGCAAAACGGCGAGAAAGAGCTGACATCTTTCTCAATATGCTTCTGGTACTCAGCTTGAGTAGTTGCTCCAACCATATGAAGAGT
>ENA-OQBJ01000780-OQBJ01000780.1-human-gut-metagenome-genome-assembly--contig:-NODE-780-length-15271-cov-8.434628_pt1 | contig 15271 bp, 18 predicted proteins | sample MGYA00242743_ERZ504545 | MGnify/ENA primary metagenome ERZ504545 (study PRJEB26092, sample SAMD00036252) | human gut metagenome | host: Homo sapiens | study: EMG produced TPA metagenomics assembly of...
GGCGGGTGGCAGGCGCGAGCGCCTTTGTGGGGTGCGCTGGGCGCCTCGCTGTGCGGAATGGTTGCCCGCTACGGTGCGACCAATCCCGCGCTTGCTGATCGTGCGGATGACCTGACGCGTGCGTTTGCCCAGGCTGATGAGCTAGCCAGGAGCTTGTCGAGTTGGTTGCCGAGGACGTTCGTGCCTACGGGCAGGTGTCGGCGGCATACGGAATTCCACGCGACGATCCATCTCGTGCGGGTGCGATTCAGGATGCGCTGCATGTGGCCGCTATGCCGCCGTATCGTATTATGGATGCCTGCGGGCGTGCACTGGCGCTGCTCGAGGACATGGCCGACAAGGGTTCGCGTCAGCTGCTGTCCGATGTGGCGTGCGGCGCCGTGTTCTGCCGTGCCGCTATGCAGGGCGCGAGCTTGACGCTCTTTGCGAACACCACGTCTATGAAGGATCGTGCACGCGCCGAGGAGCTCGAGGCAGCGTGCGATGAGCTGCTGGATACGTGGTTGCCGCGCGCTGATGCGCTGGCGCGCCGCGCCTCCGACGCTGCAAGGAAGAGAGGATAGCCATGGCTGAGCTGCTGAAGGGTGCTCCCGTCGCCCGCGCGTTGACGGAGGAACTTGCTGTTCGCTGTGCCGCTTTGCGCGAGCGGGGCGTTGTTCCGACGTTGGCTATCGTGCGTGTAGGTGAACGCGAGGACGACCTGTCCTACGAGCGCGGTGCCTCAAGCGCTGCGAGAAGGTTGGCATCGAGGCTCGCCGCATTTTGCTTCCCGCCGATGTTTCGCCGGACGAGCTGTTGACGGCCATCGAGGACATCAATGCCGATTCGGCTGTTCATGGCTGTCTGATGTTCCGCCCGCTGCCGCCGGCCTTGACGAGAACGCCGTCGCCGCAGCGCTCGATCCCGTCAAGGACGTTGACTCTATGACGCCGGCTTCGCTGCTCACCACGCTTTCGGGGCGCGGCGAGGGTTTTGCTCCTTGCACGGCTGAGGCCGTGTTGGCGCTACTGGATCATTACGGCGTTGAGCTGGATGGGGCCAAGGTCGCGGTCGTTGGTCGGTCGCTGGTGATTGGCCGTCCTGTTGCCGCCATGCTTACGGCTCGCAATGCGACCGTGACGACGTGTCATACGCATACGCGTGACCTTGCTGCCGAGTGCCGTGCGGCTGATATTGTGGTTGCGGCCGTTGGACGCGCGCGCACGATTGGTGTGGACGCCGTTCGCGAGGACCAGACGATCATCGATGTTGGCATTAATTGGGACGAGGCCGCTGGCAAGCTGGTCGGCGACGTCGATTTTGATGCTGCGGAGCCGATCGTTGGCGCAATTACTCCCGTGCCGGGTGGCGTGGGCGCTGTAACGACGGCGATTCTCGCCAAACACGTGATCGAAGCGGCCGAGCGCGCATCGAAATAGGCGTTTTGAAGCTGTTTAGGGGGTTAGTTCTATACCCCGTGGAGAAAAAATGTCAAATATGAGTACTGTTGCCAAGATAGTCTCATATATTTTAGATTAATTTGGCTCTCTAACGATATTTATTATCGATAGAGCCTATTTTATTGGACCTATGAGGAATTACATCATCTAATTTTTGAACAAATGTAGACTTTCGACACCTATACGTAGCAAAATTGCTGTTACTAAATTGGTGACAGTACTCATATTTGGCATTTTTTGACCACGGGGGTTGCCAGCGCCGTGGTTTCGCCCTTTTGCGCCGAAGCGATACACTGTTGCCGTTTGATTTCTTCGCTCAAGGAGGATGCGCATGCCGTGCACAACGATTTTGGTCGGTAAGAACGCGAGCTACGACGGGTCGACGCTGGTCGCCCGCAACGAGGACTCGTCCAACGGGGTGTTTGAGCCCAAGCGTATGCGCGTGGTGCATCCCGACGAGCAGCCGCGCGTCTATACGAGCGTCCTGAGTCACCTGACCGTTGAACTGCCCGATAACCCCATGCGCTACACGAGCGTCCCCGATGTTGTTCCGGGCCACGGCATCTGGGCCGAGGCCGGTTTCAACGAGCTCAATGTGGGCATGTCCGCAACCGAGACGCTCACCACCAACGAGCGCGTTCGCGGCGCCGACCCGCTCGTCGACTACGTGCCCGCCAAGGGCAACGAGGGCGAGGACGGCTATGTTCCGGCGCAGCCCGGCGGTCTGGGCGAGGAGGACATGGTGACCCTGGTGCTGCCATATGCCAAATCCGCCCGCGATGGCGTACGCATTCTAGGTGACCTGCTCGAGCGCTATGGCACCTACGAGAACAACGGCATCGCCTTTAGCGATGTGGACGAGATCTGGTGGCTCGAGACCATCGGCGGCCACCACTGGATCGCCAAGCGCGTGCCCGATGACGCCTATGTGACCATGCCCAACCAGCTGGGCATCGACAGCTTTGACCTGGATGACGCCGAGGGCGCCCAGGCCGACCACATGTGCTCCGCCGACCTGCGCGCCTGGATGGCCGAGTGGCATCTGGACCTGACGCTGGGCGTTGAAGGCGACGGTTCGGCGACGGTCTTCAACCCGCGCGAGGCCTTTGGCTCGCACAGCGACAGCGACCACGTCTACAACACGCCGCGCGCCTGGTATATGCAGCGCTGCCTTAACCCCAGCGATGTGTGGGACGGTCCCGAGGCCGACTACACGCCCGAGAGCGATGACATCCCCTGGAGCCGCGTGCCTGAGCGCAAGGTGACCATCGAGGACATCAAGTACGTGCTTTCGAGCCACTACCAGGGCACGGAGTACGACTGCTACGGCAGCAAGGGTACGCCCGCCACACGCGGCGCCTATCGTCCCATCGGCATCAACCGTAACAGCCAGCTCGCCGTGCTGCAGCTGCGCCCCTATGCGCAGCCGGCCTACCGCGCCGTGCAGTGGATGGCCTTTGGCTCCAACTCGTTTAACGCGCTGGTTCCGCTGTACGCCAACGTCGAGACCATGCCCGAGTATTATGCCGACACGCAGGCTCGCGTGACGTCCGAAAACTTCTACTGGGCCAACCGCCTGATCGGCGCGCTGGCCGACGTCCGCTTCCATGAGTGCGGCCGCGCTGTGGAGGACTACCAGGAGAAGGTCGGTGGCATGGGCCACAAGCAGATCCATGACGTCGATGCTGCCGTAGCCGCTCTGCCCGAGGCCGAGGTACCTGCCGAGCTTGCACGCGCCAATGAGGCCTTTGCCGAGCGTGTTCGCGTGGAGACCGATGCTCTACTGGGCAAGGTGCTCTACACCACGAGCTGCGCCATGAAGAACTCTTTCGCGATGAACGACAACGTGAGGTAGGGATTTCCCGTCGATTGAATAGCGCTAAAACGCTTTGTCGCTTTCGCTCAATCTTGGGTACAAGAACGCCAATGCAGTTGTTTGTGATTGGAGACAACCATGGTTATGAAACTCGATCAGCTTGTTAACGGCGCCATCAACGTTGGCTTTGGCGCTGCCGCCGTTGCTGTCGAAGGCGGCAAGAAGGTCCTCGACGACCTTAACACCAAGGGCGAGCAGGTCCGCAAGGACACCGCCACCCCCGATATCGCCCGCAGCGTGTCCGATATGTTCGAGCAGGCCGGTGGCACCATCTCCGACCTGACCGAGCGTCTGGGCATGCAGGGCGAGACCGCGGCCCAGCGCGTGCTTGACGAGCTTATCCTTGCCCGCGTCCGCGTCATGACCGCTCCCGAGCGCACTGCCTTCCTGGCCCATGTGCGCGACATCGTCGATTCGGTCGAGGACAACGTGACCTCGGTGCCCGTCGAGTCCGTTGGGCCCGACGATGCGAAGGATACCGAAGAGGCCGAGTAGCAGCGCAGATGGCAGATTCCACCACCGATTACAACAATCTAGATCCCTTGGGTGACGAGGCGGCGGTTGTCGATGAGGTCGACGCCGCCGTCTCGGGCGCTCGCAAGAAGCCGCGCGCCGTCGATATGGTGCCCGAGGAGCCCGACGCGATGGCGCCGGACGAGGAATACCAGCTCACACCGGCAGGTCGCCGCGAACGCATCGGTCAGATCGTTCGCTTGGTCAAAAAGTACCGCGTGTGGGATAACCTCACGCCGGTTCGTTTGCGCCGCCTGCTCGAGGAACTCGGCCCCATGTTCGTCAAGATGGGGCAGATTTTGGCCAACCGGTCCGAGATTCTGCCGCAGCGCTTTTGCGACGAGCTGCGTCGTCTGCGCTCCGACGTGGAGCCGGTGCCGTACGAGGTCGTACTCAGCTGTCTGGAAGAAGAATACGGCCTGCGCCTGGGGAGATGTTCGATGCGATCGACCCCAACCCGCTCGGTAGCGCGTCGCTCGCGCAGGTGCACCGCGCTCGTCTGGTGACGGGCGAGGACGTGGCCGTCAAAGTGCAGCGCCCCGGTGCGCAGCAGGTTATGGCACAGGACATCGATATCATCCGCTCGGTGGTGCGTATCGTTTCCAAGTTCGTCAACACTGATCAATTCGTTGACCTGCACGGCGTAGTCGAGGAGCTGTGGACCTCGTTTCGCGAGGAGACCAACTTTTTGGCCGAGGCCAAAAACCTCAACGACTTCTACGAGTTCCATAAGAGCGTTCATGGCGTGACGTGCCTAAATCCTATCTGGACCTGTGCACCGAGCACGTGGTGGTTATGGACTACGTCGACGGCATTTCGATCGCCGATCCTGAACGCTTGGTGGCCGAGGGCTATGACTTGGAAAAGATCGGTGCCACAATCGTCGAGGACTACTCGACGCAGGTGCTCGATGACGGCTTTTTCCATGCCGACCGCATGCGGGAAACATTATTCTCAAGGACGGCATCGTTTACTTTATCGACTTGGGCATGGTCGGACGCATGTCGAGTCACGATCGCGGTATCGTCAAGGACATGATTTTCGCCGTGGCCGAGGGTGACGTGCCCAAGCTCAAGGATTCGCTCATGCGCTTCGCCGTGACGCGTGGCGACTCGGCTGAGCTCGATCATTCGGCCTTTTTGTCCGATTTGGACTTTATCGTGGCTGACTTTGCAGGACTTGACCTGAAGGATCTGGATATCGGCGAGTTTTTGACCTCGCTGTTAAACCTGGCGCGCAAAAACGACGTTGAGCTGCCGAGCGTGGTAACGATGTTCGCGCGCGGCATGGTGACGCTCGAGGGTTTGCTGACCGAGTACATGCCCAACGTCAACATGATCCAGATCATCCAAACGCACATTAAAAACGAGAAAAGCACCTATACGCGCGTGCGCGACATGGGGCGCGATCTTGCCGCGAGCAGCTATCGCGCGGCGAAGGGCTCACTCGAGGCGGCTGAGTACCTGGGGCTGGCTTCGCGCATGCTTACGCGCGGCCAGCTTAAGGTGAACACGCAGATCATGAGCAGCGATAAGCACTGCGACAGCTGGGCGGAATTATCGACCGCATGTCGATGGCTATCGTTATCGCCGGCCTGTTTATCGGTTCGTCGGTGGTGTACTACGCGCGCATCGAGCCGGTTGTGTTTGGTATCCCGGTCATTGGCTTTATGGCTACGTCAGCGCACTGGTGCTGGCGCTTATGCTGGGCCGCAATATCTGGCTCAACAGTCACGGCGGCAAGCACTAGAGGCCGCGACCGTCACCGCATTTTCCTATCGCAAACAATAGCTTTTACCTTGGGCTTCGCCTGCGTGCGAGGCCCTTTTGCGTGATACCATTTTGACGGTAATAATCGATGGCCTAGATGGTGGTGCGGAGACGCACGAATGCGCGGTTTACCTGCGCGTTTGGGAGAATTGGGGTGCAAGTCCCCGGCTGTACCAGTAACCGTAATTCCTCTTGGCTCGGGATGTTCGCGTCGCAGATCGGACGACGTGCCCGAGTCGTTAAGGTTAAGTCGGATCGCCTCCCATCTTGCATGCGGCTGCGGCGTATGCCGCCGGTGTGCATAGGGCTCTGGAGGGAAGGGGACCCCGATGGGGGAACTCGAGCGCAACATGCGCGATGACGTGGGGCAGCCTCAAGGCAACGCTCCAAGTACAGACAATGGGAGACAAATGGATATGTTTGTGGACGAGCGCCAGCGCGTCTCGCATCGCCGTGGCGCAATTGCGCGCGGCGTAGCCAAGCGCGGCTGGTGGCATTCCTGGCCTTCGCGATGGCCTTTGGCACCACGCCGGCTCAGCTGTGGGCCGAGGGCGCCGAGGGCATTGCCGAGCTGTGGCTCAGGCTGCGACACCGAGTGAGGGCACGGGGGCCGCGGACGGTGCTGCCGACCAGGCAAGGCCGAGGTTTCGGATTCCGGGAGCGCGCCTGCAGCCAGTGCCGCCACAACAGGGGCAGCAACTGGCGACGAAGGCTCGGTGACGGGGGAGAACCCTACCGCGAGCGAGCAGTCTTCGACGCATTCGCTGGCCAAGCAGGATCTGCCGCCGCGACTGCCGTCCAGACAGAGAACCCGACAGAAACCGGCGATGTCGCCAAGAAGCAAGTCGAGGTCTCGTTCTCGATTATCGCACCGATGCCGACGCAAGGCTCAGACCTGGGTGGCACCTACGCAACTCAAGCTCGACGAGGGCGCGACGGCTGCGGACGCCTTCGTTAAGCTGCAGCAGAAGACGGGCTTCAAGGCAGACTACGATGCAAACACGGCATACGGGTTCTACCTCAAGAGCATTACGTCCCCGACAGATAGCCGCACGCTTGCCTACGATCCGACGACTTATGCCTTCTGGCAGCTGTTCGTCGATGGCGCGTCTTCCTCGGTTGGCGCGAGCAGCGTCAAGCTCACCCAGGGGCAGAAGATTGAGTTTGCCTATACGGCTGGTAGTGCGTCCCCTGTCGTTAAGGACCAGGTTGCCGCAAATGTGACCGTCATTGGTCGCGACGCCCAGGGCAAGACCCAGACTTGGGTCGATAACGCGCAGTATGTGGTGACGTCCGGTTCGAGCGCGCTTGACCTTACGAAGGTCGCGCTCGAGGCGAATGATATTGACGCCGTTGCTGCGGGCTCCTTCATTCTGAGCCTTAAGTACAACGGCGTTGAGCTGGGTACGCTGCTCGATTATTCGACCTATTGGCAGCTGTTCATCAACGGCAAGTCGAGCGACTACACGGCAGACAATGTCACCATTCATGCTGGCGATACCGTTACGTGGTTCTACGGTGGCTGGGGCGATCAGTTGCCTCTGATTTCGTCCATGCTTCCGTTCAGGTCCTCGGTAAGGACAAGGACGGCAAGCAGCAGGTTTGGGCCTCGACGGGCCAGACGAGTCTCAAGGCTGGTTCCACTGCTAAGGATTTGCTGGAGCAGACTGGTCTTACCCTCGATGCTAAAGAAGATTCTTGGGGTTGGTACCTCAGCGGCATTACCTCGCCGCTTGACGGTAAGACCTATGAGTATGATCCTGCAACCAAAAGTTATTGGCAGTCCTATGTAAATGGCAAGTTCGCCCAGGTCGGGGCCGGCAACTACGAACTCCAAGAGGGTGACGCCGTCACCTTTATGTATGGTGCTGACGCCGATGCCCTCCCCGGTCAGGTTCTTGGGTCCGTCGATGTTATCGGTCCCGATGTCAACGGCAACAATACTCGCTGGGGCTCGGCAAGCAACGTTTCTCTGCCCGAAGGCTCTACGGCTCAGGACCTTATCGAAGCGGTTCTGAAGGCTCAGTCTATCGATTACAAGGCCTCTCAGGGCGGCGCTTACTGGTTCCTGAATTCCATTACTTCGCCGTTCGATCACAAGCCGTATGGCTGGGATGGTGCGACCAAGAAATATTGGCGTCTGTTTATCAACGGAGAGCCCTCATCTCTCTGCGCCAACCAGGTCACGCTCAAGAGCGGCGACAAGGTTACGTTTGCCTACACCACCGATAATTCGCCCATGCCCGATCCCGACAAGATTGTCGTGGACCCGAGCGCGACGGCTCCTGATTGGGATGCCGAGTGGGCCGGCTACGGCAACAGTGGCAACGGTTCGACCGTAACGGATGCCAAGACGCCTGCGCAGGCTGCCGGTCTTAAGTGGGCCTTCGATTGGAAGGCCGAGTCTGGTCAGCAGTATGCCAACTGCAGCGAACCTGTCATCGCTAACGGCTTTGTGTACATCGCGACCGAGAACGAGCTCATTAAGATCGATTCGTCCACGGGCAAAAAGGTTGCCTCTGCGCCGCTTGCCTCCAAGGTGAGCTATACCTCTCGTCCGATCTATACCAATGGCCTTATCATCGTTCCGCTCAACGGCGGTGCGGTTCAGGCGATTACTGCAGACAAGCTGATCTGCAAGTGGCTGACGCCCGGTTTGACGGACTTGACGCAGAGCTCCTGCACCGTGGTTTCGGACGGCGAGTACGTCTATGTAGGCTCGGTCGATATTTCGTATGACGAGAATTACAACGCGACCTACGGCAACGGCTCCTTTGCGCGCATTAAGATTGCCACGGGCGAAGTTTCTTGGCAGAACATCGACCCTGCGAGGGCTATTACTGGACTGGTGCGGCTTTGACGGATAAGTATGCCATCGTTCCTACGAGTGCGGGTACGCTTAAGTGCATTGATAAGGCAACGGGTGATGTCGTTTCGACCATGAAGCTCGGCGCTCTCGCGAACGCCGACTGTGTCGCCGATCCGTCCAATGGTTCGACCTTCTATCAGATGACGCACGACGGAAAGCTCCATGTGATTTCGCTTTCGGCGAAGGGTGTGCTGAGTGAACAGAAGACGGTTGATCTGGGCCTTACGAATAATCTGAGCGCCCCAGCGGTGTCTGGTGACAATCTGATTGTCGGCGGACAGACGGCTACGGGCTCTGCTCTGGTTCTCTATAACCTGAAGACGGGTAAGACCACGATGGTCGCTGCTGCCGACGGCAAGGCGCTGCCGGCTGGCCTCAACGGTATTGCTGCTACTCCGCTGGTGAGTGTTCAGGGCGGCAAGACCTATGTGTACTTCACCGTGAACAGCGCGGATAGCAAGGATTACGTCAACTACTCTGCTGGCGGTGGCGTGTATCGCTATACGCTTGGCGACGCAGAGGCGACGCAGATTTATGATGCGGCTGGCCATTACCAGTACTGTGACTCTCCGGTCATTGCCGATGCTTCTGGCAACCTCTACTACATCAATGATTCGGGTACTCTGTTCAAGCTGGGGGCTGTCGAGTCTTGGACGGTTGCCTTTAATTCCAACGGCGGGTCTGCTTGCGACACTAAGTTCGTTGCTACGGCCGACGGCAAGCTGGTCAAGCCGGCCGATCCGACGCGCGATGGCTACACTTTCGGCGGTTGGTTCACCGATGAGGCTTGCACGCAGGCGTATGACTTCAGTACGCCGGTGACGGCCGATCTGACGCTGTATGCCAAGTGGACCAAGAATGCTGTTAACCCTGGCGGTAATGGCGGTTCTGGCACTAATGGTGGTAACGGTGGCGCTGGCAACGGTTCTGGTGCTGGTGCCGGCACTGGCACGGGTTCCGGCTCTGGCACGAAGGGCCAGCAGGCTGGCGGCGTTGTCGCCCCGGGTCATAAGCCGGCGACCAAGACGACGGTGTCGACCAAGACCGAGACCAAGGACAACAAGTCCGACAAGAAGGACACCGATAAGTCCGATAAGAAGGACGAGAAGAAGTCTGACAAGAAGGCTGACAAGAAGTCTGACAAGAAGGACAACAAGTCCGACAAGAAGTCCGATTCCAAGTCCGATACGGGTGCTGCTTCCACGACCACTGCTAAGAAGTCTCTAGTGCCTCCGAGCAGGAGACTGGCACCAACCCGCTCGCCATTGTTGGCGTTGCCGCCGGCGTCATCGGTCTCGCCATCGTCGGCGTGTTCGTGTTCACCAACGTCGGTAGGTGAGGGCTGTGTCCAATAAATCCAAGGACGCTGACCCCAAGCAACCAGATTCCTCGTTCATTCAGTTCGACGATGCAAAGCAACAGGGCGCCGCTTCGGCGGCGTCCGCCCCTCGTCGCAAGACGTTCCTCGGCGTCCTGACTGCCGCGTGCACCATTCTGATCGTCGTCTCGCTGGGTTTCGTCCATCCTTCCGAGAGCGGTGCCTGGTCCATCGACTGGATCATTCAGACCGTGACGGGGGAGAGCGTCGTAACCAAGGACACCAAGGTGTCTGGCTCGACTACGACTTCGGGCGAGGCCAGTTCCAAGGATTCCAAGTCATCGAATGACGCAAAAGATGAGTCCAAGCATTCTGATGAGTCCAAGTCCAAGGACGATTCCGAGTCTTCAAACAAGGAATCGGATAAAAGCTCGGATAGCAAGAAGTCCGATGGTCAGGACGGCAAGAAGTCTGGCGATAAATCCGCTGCCCAAAATACGGGAGTCGGCGATACTTCCAATGCGTCTGGCGGTGGCCAGTCGTCTGATGGAGCCTCATCCTCTAATGGTGGAAACGCCTCCTCGGGCGGCCAGAGCGGCTCGCAGGAGTCCAGCTACGTAACGGTGACGGTTTCGGTCACATCGAGCGCTGTGGGCAATCCTGTGTCTTTTGGTGGCACCTTTACCTTTAACGAAGGCGCTACCGTCTACGATGCCCTGTGCGCGCTGGGCCTTTCTGTCAACGCACATGGCTCGTCGTACGGCACGTATGTCTCCGCGATTGGTGGTTTGGCCGAGAAACAGTACGGCGGCACGAGCGGCTGGATGTACTCCGTCAACGGCTCAACGCCCATGACGGCCTGCAGCAACTACGTTCTCTCCAACGGCGACAACGTGGTCTGGTATTACGTTACAGGCTAGAGGCTTCGACATAGCGCGCCAGACGGGCGGTTCGGACAGACATCCGGGCCGCCCGTTTTTCATGCGAATGGGATTGGGTCGCCGGGTCTCTCGGCAAACAAAAAACCGGTTGGAATGGGAATTCCAACGGTTATACATTCAAGCAAATAGCGAATCGACTACGACCGTGCGCCCTCGAGGAAGAAGCGGCGGCTGAAGTAGTTGTACCAGGTGACGAGGAACGTGGCGATGGCTTCATGGCCTGGTAGCCGATGCTCAAAAACGTGACGCCCACAAACATGTACAGGTCGTTGAGGCCCAGGCCGATCACCGACAGGATGGTGAAGATCGTGAACTCGCGCTTGCGGCTCATGCCCTCGCGATGGTCGAACACGTACTTCATGCTGAGCCAGTAGTTGACCACGACGGACGTGATGAACGAGACCGTGGTGCTCATCAAAAAGTCGAGGTGGAACAGCTCGACGAGCGCAATGAGCATACCCCAGTCGATGCCAAAGGAGATAAGGCCCACGACAGCGAACTTGAGGAACTGCTTGGTATGAGGTTGTGCCAGTGCCTTGCGCACGTAATCACATCCAATGCGTTGATGAATCGAGCAGAGGATACTTTAGAGCTTTTGCGAGGGAAACGTAAGGTCTTTGCCAAGAACTATACGAACTCGCCAAATTATCAAGTGCTAATCCGCAAACGTTGAAAATTTGCCCGTAAACGAGCGGCACCCACGGACGATACTGCGCTGAGTGCGCGTTGTCCGTGGGCGCCGTAATGCTGCAGGGGTGTCGAGCTATTTGGTCTCGTCGCCCTCCAGGAAGATCTTTCGGGTCACAAAGTTGTAGACCATGACAAGCGCGGTGGCGCAGATCTTGGCGATATTGGCTTCGAGCCCCAGACCGGCGTTGAGCGCCAGCACGATACCGTCGTTGAGCACCAAACCGATCACGGACAGCACGACAAAGATAATGAACTCGCGGCGGCGGCTCATGCCCTCCTTGTGCGCAAACACGTACTTCATGCTGGCGACGTAATTAAAGATGAGTGAGACGATAAAGCCGCTGGTGTTGGCGATTAGGATGTTGAGGCCCAGACCGTAGTGGAGCAGATTCATAATGCCAAAGTCGATAACCGTGGCAATGACACCGACGACGCCAAATTTCATGATCTGCGCAAGGAGCTTTTGCATGGTACCTGCCTTAAGCTGGCGCCGAAGCGCCGCGGGGATGACAAACTTGGCACAGTTTAGCCAATCCCCGCGGGTGGGGCTAGGCGCGCTCCTCGATAGCACCGTTTCTATATGCATCGAGCAGCTGGCGCAGGTCCTGGATCTGGCTGCGGATCTTGGCGCCGGTATCGGTGTCGCTCACCATGCGGCGACGGTCTGCTTGGTCAAAACGGTTGGTCTCGCTCTCGATGTCCACGTTGCGCGTGAGTGCCTCGGCAACCGTCGTAAAGGCCGGTGCGACTTGAGACGGCAGCCGCGCGAGCTCGAGATGAGCGTATAGCCGGCGATACCCGTCTTGGGATGGTAAGCGCGGCAGAAGCCGCCATCGATGACCAGCAGCTTTCCCTCGGCTCGGATGGCTGCTCGCCCTTGGTGGTTTTAACGGGCGTGTGGCCGTTGATGATGTGGCCGGTTGGTGAACATGCCATGGGCGTGACGCCAAACTCGCGCATGATGTCGTCGCAGACCGAGGGCGACTTGGTAAGTGTAAAGTACGGGTCCATCGGCTCGACCAGGTGCTCTTATCGGCGATATAGGCGCGCTCAAAGGTACGCACCAGGCGTCCGCTGGCGGGTGAGTTAAAGCCGATCCACAGGTACCACATCCAGTCGAGAGCGTCGCGGTCGCCCACGCGCCAGGCGCGGCGGGCGATGTGGTCGCAAAAATCGAGATAATCGCGGCCAGTGTGCCAGGTGCCCAGGCAGTTCATGCTGCTAAAGGTGCCGTCTTCGTTGAGTGGCACGCAGCCATGGAACAGCAGGTTGCCGTTGGCGACCTTGTACATCGAGCCGTGGGAATAGAGGAAATCGATATGGCGATGCAGGTGATCGGCGGTGACAAACTCGGACACGAGCTTGTCGATGATGTGCTGCTCCTGAGACGTGAGCGTATAGGGGTCCGTCGGGTCGACGGTGGGGAAGTCGTTGGTCGTGAGCGGCCACACGCTGCCGTCGGCAAGCGCGACCGTGCCGGCGTCGCGATCGACCTTGTCGAGCAACAGACGGTCTGCCATATCGAACTCGGGGTGGCGCTGGATAATCTGGCCCTCGAGCTTAAAGAGCAGCACGTTGATGGCCTTGATCAGCGGGGTGATGGACTCACCGGCGGTGTAGGTGGCATCGGCAAAGGCGACAAGCTCACGCAGCGAGATGCCGTAGTCGTTCTCCAGGATCTCGTAATTGTCGTAGCGTAGGTTGTTGCGCAGCACCGTGGCGATGCAGGCAGGCTCACCGGCCGCAGCGCCCATCCACAGCAGGTCGTGGTTGCCCCACTGGATGTCGAGCGAATGGTAGGTGAGCAGGCGGTCCATAATCTTGGCCGCGCCGCCGCCGCGGTCGAAGATGTCGCCCACCAGGTGCAGGTGGTCGACGGCCAGGCGCTTGATGAGCGAGGCAAGCGACTCGATAAAGTCGTCGGCGCTGGCGGTCTCCAGAATGGACTCCACGATGCGCTCGTGATAGCGCACGCGATAGTTGTTCTCGTCCGGATGCGTGTGCAGCAACTCGTCGATGATATAGGCGTAATCGCGCGGGATGGCCTTACGCACCTTGGAGCGCGTGTAGCGGCTTGAAAGCGACCGGGCGACCATGATGAGCTGGTCAAGCATCGTCTTGTACCAGGTGGGCGAGTCCTCGCGCCGGCTGCGGACCAGCTCGATCTTCTCGCGCGGGTAGTAGATGAGCGTGCACAGCTCGCCCTTCTCGTCAAAGGAGAGCGTGTCGCCAAAAATCTCGTCGACATGCTCGCGCACGACGCCCGAGCAGTTGTTGAGGATGTGCATGAAGGCTTCGTACTCGCCATGCACGTCGCTCATAAAATGCTCAGTGCCCTTTGGCAGGTTGAGGATGGCCGAGAGGTTGATGATCTCGGTAAACGCGGATTGCTCGGTGGGAAACTGTCTCGACAGCAGGCGCAGATACTTGAAGTCTTGCGGATTGCGATCGAATGCGACCATGAAACACCTTCCGATAGGCTGGTAAAACTGATAAACAGCGTCAAACGTTTATCAGTATGCGCCGCTTTTGTTTCGATTGGGGACGGGCGGCCGAATTGTTAGCCGAACGGTTTGGTAAATCGATTTAGTTGAGGTAGATATGGCGGTTGAGTGGAGACGATAGAGGGTGTTTTCTCAGATATTTATGCGTGGGGTCGGTGGAAACGATGGTGGTAAAGATGTTCGCTATTTTTGGTTCGATTTGGTAAATAGTGGACATATGTACCGTATGTAGGCTCACTGTGCGATAATTTGCGCAGCAATGAGTAAGGAGCCTCATATGAGTGATTTTGTCCTGACCTGTGAATCCGCCGCCGATCGAACTCGGGAGTTCTTTGAATCGCGCAATATCCCTGTCGTGTGTTTTCATTACGAGATCGACGATGTTGTCTACACGGACGATCTGTATCAGTCGATTACGCCGGACGAGTTTTTTGCCCAGATATCTGCGGGCGCCATGCCCAAGACGTCTCAGGTGAGCGTGGGTGAGTACGAGGAGTTTTGGGAGCCGCTTGTTGCCGAGGGTAAAGACGTGCTGCACCTGACGTTGTCGTCGGGTATTTCGGGTACGTATGGCTCGGCTTGCGTTGCGGCGCAGATGCTCGCGGATCGCTATCCCCAGGGCGGCAAGGTGCGCGTCATCGATTCGCTGGCGGCGTCTTCGGGCTTTGGCCTGCTGGCGGAATGTGCCGCCGACGTGCGCGATAGCGGGGCTTCACTCGACGAGACGGCTGCCTGGATCGAGGAGCACAAGCTCAACCTGCACCACTGGTTCTTCTCGACCGATCTGTCGAGCTACCTGCGCGGCGGTCGCATTTCGGCTGCGAGCGCGATCATCGGCACGGCGCTTAAGATTTGCCCGCTTATGACGGTCGATTGCGAAGGTGGCTGTCGCCACGTGAGAAGATTCGCACTAAGAAGCGCGCGATTTCCGAGATGGCTAAGACCATGATGGCACACGTGCAGGACGGTGCGGATTATTCGGGTAAGTGCGTCATGTCGCACTCGGCGTGCCGCGAGGATGCCGAGGCGGTTGCGGCGCTGATCGAGGAACAGATTCCGCAGCTTAAAGGCAAGATTGAGATCAATAACATCGGTACTCTGATTGGCTCGCATACCTGACCTGGTACGGTGGCGCTCTTCTTTATGGGCGACAAGCGCGTGGATTAGTTTGCCCCATCACATCGCTGCATGATTGCTCAAACGAAAACGGCCCGCCTCACGTTTGTGAACTGCCTCCCATTTCTTGGACATGAGAAATGGGAGGCTTTCTTTATGCGCGTTGATTTGAGAGTGAAGCATGATATCGAGGCCAGGAAGGCGGCCATAGGGCTCTTCGAGCTCGGGCACGGGTA
>ENA-OQBJ01000781-OQBJ01000781.1-human-gut-metagenome-genome-assembly--contig:-NODE-781-length-15269-cov-3.474376_pt1 | contig 15269 bp, 23 predicted proteins | sample MGYA00242743_ERZ504545 | MGnify/ENA primary metagenome ERZ504545 (study PRJEB26092, sample SAMD00036252) | human gut metagenome | host: Homo sapiens | study: EMG produced TPA metagenomics assembly of...
GCGGTGAGTCGTTTTTCTCATGGTCATGCTCCTTTCTTTTTCTTTATCTTACCATATGAAAAAAGGGGCTGTGAAAAAATGATTTCCATTTTTTCACAGCCTTTTTTCCCAAAGCAAAAGAGCTGCAGAAATCTGCAGCTCCTTTGTAGGAATTAGAGACTTTTCGTTGCGGAAAGACGGATGAGGGCACGCATGAGAGCCAGTCTGGCACGGTCCACGTCGATGTCTTCGGCGCGGCTGGCCAGCCGTTCTTCGGCGCGCTTTTTAGCCGCCTGGGCACGGGCTACGTCAATGTTTTCCGCCAGTTCAGCCAGCGGGGCAATGACATTGACTTTGCTGTTCTTGGTTTCAAGGAATCCGCCAAATACAGCAATTCTTTCCTCCTGGTCCGCTTTTTTAATGCGCACAACGCACATGGAAAGAGCGGCAGCAAGGGGAAGATGGCGTTTCATGACAGCGAATTCGCCATCTTCTGCACGGGCTACCACCATGTCTACGCCGTCATCCTGATAGATGGCGCCGTCGGGACTGATGACTTCCACGTGCATAGGATTAGTAAGGGTATCAGCCATGGCTTATTCCCCTTTCTTCATCTTTTCAGCCTTTTCGATTGCTTCATCAATGGTGCCCACCATGTAGAATGCACCTTCCGGCATATCATCATGTTCGCCTGCAAGGATTTCCTTGAAGCCTCTGATGGTTTCTTTCAGCGGTACATATCTTCCTGGGGAACCGGTGAACTGTTCAGCTACGAAGAATGGCTGAGACAGGAATCTCTGAATCTTTCTGGCGCGGGCAACGATGACTTTGTCGTCATCGGAAAGTTCTTCCATGCCGAGGATGGCGATGATATCCTGCAGTTCTTTGTAGCGCTGCAGAATAGCCTGTACGCCGCGGGCTACTTCGTAGTGTTCCTTGCCGAGTACGTTCGGATCAAGGATACGGGAAGTGGAGTCCAGGGGGTCAACGGCTGGATAGATACCCAGTTCTGCAATGGAACGATTCAGTACGGTGGTAGCATCCAGATGGGTGAATACGCCAGCTGGAGCCGGGTCGGTGAGGTCATCGGCCGGTACATAGACTGCCTGTACGGATGTAATGGAGCCTTCCTTGGTGGAGGTGATTCGTTCCTGCAGTTCGCCGATATCGGTGGCCAGGGTTGGCTGGTAACCTACGGCAGAAGGCATACGGCCCAGCAGTGCGGATACTTCGGAGCCTGCCTGTACGAAACGGAAAATGTTATCTACGAAGAGAAGTACGTCCTGGTGTTCTTTATCACGGAAGTATTCTGCCATGGTGAGGCCGGTGAGGCTACTCTCATACGAGCTCCCGGCGGTTCGTTCATCTGGCCGTATACAAGGCTACCTTGTTCAATACGCCGGAGTCTTTCATTTCGCCCCAGAGTCGTTGCCTTCACGGGTACGTTCGCCTACGCCGCAGAATACGGAGCAGCCGTTATGTTCGGATGCTACGTTGTGAATCAGTTCCTGAATCAGGACTGTTTTACCTACGCCTGCACCGCCGAACAGACCTACTTTACCGCCTTTTGCTATGGGCAGATAAGGTCAACGACTTTGATGCCGGTTTCGAAAATTTCAGCTGCCGGGGACTGGTCTTTGAAGGCCGGTGCCTGACGGTGAATGGGCCAGTAGTCTTTTGCTTTGACCGGTGTGGGGTCTTTATCTACGGTCTGGCCTAATACGTTGAAAATACGTCCAAGGACGCCGTCGCCTACCGGGGTAGCGATTGCACGGCCGGTGTCGACAGCTTTCATTCCACGTACCATGCCATCTGTGGAGCTCATGGCTACGGTGCGGACGACGCCGTCGCGAGGTGCTGCATGGTTTCACAGATAACATCTACAGGAACGCTGCCTTTGTCGTCTTTTACATGGATTGCATTATAGATGGCAGGAAGTTCTTTGTCATCGTCGAAGGCGATATCGACAACGGCGCCGATAATCTGGACGACTTTACCTACCTGCATCTCCTGTTCATTTGCCATGAAGAAGCATTCCTCCTTAATCGATATAGGTTATTCCAGCGCAGCTGCGCCGCCGACAATTTCGGAAATTTCGTTGGTGACCTGTGCCTGACGTGCTTTATTGTAGGTAAGGTTGAGGTCGGCGATTCTTTCGGTTGCGTTGTCGGTTGCAGCGGACATGGCAGCCATACGGCTTCCCAGTTCGGAAGCGGCAGACTGGAGCATGGCGTTGTAAACCTGGACCTGTACATATTCAGGAAGCAATTTGGAAAGAACGGTGGCTGCGTCGGGGAGGAACATATAGGGTTCTTCCGATGCAAGCTGTCCGTTTTCCGCTTCCTTGTCCGCATCTGCCGGGTTCTGGACAGGGAGAAGTTTTTCTACCTGCACCTGCTGACGGAGAGCGGTGATAAATCTGGTGTAAATAATATAAACTTCATCCACTTCTTCCTTGACGAAGTAGTCCACCATTTCTTTGGCTACGTCGATGGAATCCTGGGCCTGAGGTTTATCTGAAATCCGAAGTGGTAGGAGTCAAGATCATACCCGCGGAATTTGAGGTAGTTTCTACCCTGTTTGCCGCACACATAAAGTGCATAGGTTGAACGATCCTTACCGGAGATTTCGTGCATGGTCTGCTTCATAACGTTGGAGTTATAAGCACCGGCAAGGCCTTTATCGGCGCTGATGACCAGATATCCGACCTTCTTTACTTTGCCTTCTCTAAGGAGGGGGCTGGTAAAACCGGGTGTTACCGAAGAAGCACGGCGCAGGAGCTCTCCGATTTTTTCAGCATAGGGACGGGAGCCGTTTGCCTTTTCTTCTGCTTTGCGCAGGCGGGCAGCGGCAACCATCTTCATTGCTTTTGTGATCTGCTGGATGTTGGTGACAGATTTAATGCGCCCTTTTATATCACGCGTACTTTCCAATCAGATCACCCCTCTACCTTGTCAGACTTTTCAGCTTTTGTAGCGTTGTAACGTTCTTTGAATTCTGCAATAGCGGCCTTCAGTTTTTCTTCGTTGGCATCGGTCAGTTTCTTGGACTTCACAATGTCTTCGCCGATTTCCGGATGGCTGCTGTGGAGGAATGCGAGAATCTGGTGTTCGAAGTCAACCACTTCGTCCACGGGAATATCATCAAGGTATCCTTTAACGGCTACATAGATGGCCTGTACCTGGTCTTCGACGGGGTACGGGGAGTACTGCGGCTGTTTCAGGATTTCGGTGGTTCTCTGGCCGCGGTCGATCTGGGCTTTGGTGGCCGGATCAAGGTCAGAGCCGAACTGTGCGAAGGCTGCCAGTTCTCTGTACTGGGCAAGGTCCAGACGGAGGGTGCCGGCTACCTGTTTCATGGCTTTAATCTGGGCAGCGCCGCCTACACGGGATACGGAGAGGCCTACGTTGATTGCCGGACGGACACCGGAGTAGAAGAGGCCGGTTTCCAGGTAAATCTGGCCGTCGGTAATGGAAATAACGTTGGTCGGAATGTATGCGCCTACGTCGCCTGCCAGGGTTTCAATGATAGGAAGTGCTGTAATGGAGCCGCCGCCCAGTGCATCGGAGAGGCGGGCTGCACGTTCCAGCAGTCTGGAATGCAGATAGAATACATCGCCCGGATATGCTTCACGTCCCGGTGGACGACGGAGCAGCAGGGACATGGCACGGTATGCTACAGCGTGTTTGGAGAGGTCATCATAAATGATGAGCACATCTTTGCCCTGGTGCATGAAGTGTTCTGCAATGGAGACACCGGAGTATGGTGCCAGGTACTGCATCGGGGAACCTTCGGATGCGCCTGCATGGACGATGATGGAGTAATCCATGGCGCCGGCTTCTTTCAGTTTTTCGTATACACGAACAACGTTGGAGTTCTTCTGGCCGATGGATACATAAATACAAATGACGTTCTGACCCTTCTGGTTCAGAATGGTATCAATGCCGATGGCTGTTTTACCGGTGCCGCGGTCGCCGATGATAAGTTCACGCTGGCCTCTTCCGATAGGAACCATGGAGTCGATAGCTTTAAGACCTGTCTGCAGGGGGACATTAACCGGCTGTCTGTCGGCGATGCCCGGTGCTTTGATTTCAATGTCGCGATATTCGTCGGTTTTGATTTCACCTTTGCCATCAATCGGCTGGCCCAGTGCGTTAACAACGCGGCCGATAACTGCGTTGCCTACCGGTACCTGCATGAGGTGGCCTGTTCTTTTAACAGTGTCGCCTTCCTTAATGGTTTCAGAGTGACCCAGAAGTACGGCACCTACGTTGCTTTCTTCCAGGTTCAGTGCCATTCCGTAAACGCCGTTCGGCAGTTCAAGGAGTTCGCCGGCCATGCAGTTCTGCAGGCCATATACATGGGCAATGCCGTCGCCGACTTCAAGGACTGTACCAACTTCATCGACATTGAGGTCTACTTTGTAGTTTTCAATCTGTTTTTTAATGACAGATGTGATTTCATCTGAACTGATTTTCATTTCCTATAAGTCACCTCAATTATTGCATCATTTTCGCTTTCAGTGTCTGCAGGGACCTTGCTACGGAGCCATCGATGAGGCGGTCGCCCACCTGGACGGTGAATCCGCCGATTAAGGCTGCATCCACTTTCTGCTTCAGGAGAATCTTCTTGCCGGTAATGGCAGCGAGTTTTTCCTTCAGCGTTTCAGCCTGAGACTTGCTGAGCGGGAGGCGGATGTTACCACCGCTTCTTCCACGCCCATGCCTGGTGGGCCATGGTCACGTAGTAGTCAACCATCATGGGGAATACCTCAAAACGGTCTCTGTCCATAACCACGTAGCAGAATTGCATGACAACCGGCTGTACCTTGTCTGCAAAGAGTTTTGTTAACGTATCTTTCTTGACATCCCTGGCAAGCAGAGGATGATTCAGAAAATCCTTGAGGTTCTGATTTTTGCGGATAGCATCTGCAATCAGTACCAGATCTTCTTCTGTTTTTTTCAGGCTGTTCTGCTGAGCAGCGATCTCATAGATAGCACGTCCGTACTTTTTTGCAAGGATTACGTTCTTATCCATAATTACTTACCTGCTTTGCGGGCATCCAGCTTGGCGATGCTTTCCGCAATCAGCCGGTCATTTGCTTCCGGCGTCATATTTTTGCTGATGATCTTAGCTGCGATTTCGCAGGAGAGTCCGGCAACCTGAGATTTCAATTCTTCAAGAGCATCCTTGCGTTCTCTCTCAATCTGTTTGGTTGCGTTTTCTTTTTCCTTCTCAATAGCGGCATGAGCTCCTTAATCTGGGCATCTGCCTGGACTTTGGCTTCTTTTACAGCCTTGTCCACAATTTCCTGGGCTTTAGCCTGTGCATCGCGGAGCTGTTCTTCATAGGATTCCTTCAGCTTTTCAGCATCTGCCTTGGAAGCGGCAGCGGAGTCCAGGTCATTCTTAATGCGGCTCTTACGTTCATCAAGAACTTTCAGTACCGGCTTGTAGCAGAAATGACCGAGAATTGCACACAGAATAACGAAGTTGATGATCTGAATCAGCAGTGTACCATTCAGTTCTACCAATTCGATCCCTCCTTAAGGTAATATTGAGTAATATTATTTAAGGAATGGGTTAGCGAATACGAGAACCAGAGCGATAACGATAGCAATAATCGGAATAGATTCGATAAGGCCGATGGCAACCAGCATATTGGTGAAGAGCTTGCCTGCCATTTCAGGCTGACGGGTCATGCCTTCGAGAGCATGGGAAGCTGCCTTGGAGTCGGAGAAGGCAGCTGCGATAGATGCCAGGCCAGCAATGAAAGCGGCTGCGATAAGAGAATACTGTGCGACGATTGTCTGATCCATAATAATAATTCCTCCTGAGAATCACTTAAATATTTCCGGAGACGGCCGGTACCGATAGATTGACAAGCCGTTTGGACGGACGGTGCCGTGCCGTTTGATAAAGAGCGGCGCTCTGCTCCACCGAAGATTAGAGCTTTCCTTCATGTACACGGAAGCCAGGGTGGTGAAAATGTATGCCTGAACTGCTCCGACAAACAAGCTGAAAGCAATCCAGATCATAGGTACGAACCACGGGCAGAGGAAATACAGAATTTCCAGCAGGATTTCGCCGGCCAAGATGTTGCCGAATAGACGCATAGCCAGCGTAACCGGCCTTGCAATCTCTTCAATCAGGTTCATCAGAACGAAAACCGGGAACGGTTCAAAAAAGTGCTTCAGCCAGTGTCCAACACCTTTATTCTTAATGAAGTAGAAGTGAAGGAGCAGAGAACTGGCAATAGCCAGACCCAGTGTGGTGTTCACGTCATTGGTTGGTGAAGCAGTCAGATGCTCCGTAGGCAGAAGACCGATCTGGTTGGCTGTAAAGATAAACAGGAAAAAGGTCAGAAGAATGTTGACTACCTGACGGTATTTATGCCCCAGATTGCTGTCAAACTGATTGCACAAACCTTCAATAAGCCATTCCACCATATTCTGCCAGCCGCCGGGAATCAGTGATTTGCCCCGGGTAGCGGCAAAGACAAGGATGAAAACGATAAGGCTGTAAGCCACGTGGTAAAAATCGTGTCCATGTTCACAGACATGCCGAAAAGCTGCTCTACAACGTGTGTACCTGTGTGCAGATGCATAATCTCACCCCCTCTCTCTTACAAGGATGTCAAGAAAAAGTCCCTATTCCTTAATTAAACCGACCACGCGCTCTGCCAGAGTCGCGACGGGCAGTGTAAGTAAGCCACCTAAAAAGGCCAGTATATCCAGCGGGCTGAATACCACCGCCAGGGCGCAAAGTATTTCCAGAATGAACCGCATTGTAGTGAATATGAATAGATGCTGTCCAATAAACTCCGGCTCCCTTTCAGCTTTAACCCACTGGTTAAACTTGACCACCATTAATTTATAGAAAAGTATATGGAAAAGAGTCCCCAGGGCCCAGGCAGCGCCGTAGGTCCAGCCCTTCCACGCAAAGAGGATTCCTGTGCCGACGATGAGAAATACAAGGAGAAACCTGGTCATGCGGGCTGCATAGGTTGGAAATGTAAGATCAAATTTCATGCTATTTCTTTCCCAAAATCTGTTTAATCACCGAATACATGCCGGATATGGCTCCCAGAATGGAGAGAATGATGATGCCAAAGGGTGTGTCCCCAGATATTCATCACACTTCATGCCAAGCCAGAGGCCTATGCCGATGGAACAGAGAATGGTGAGGCCGGCCCCCGACGCTACCGCAATGCTGTGCAGCGGGTCAAAATCATCGGCCTTCCTGTCCTTCCTCTTATCCATGTCCTCTCCACTGTCTCCGGCCGGGCCGGATTTGCATTTTCAAAAATGGGCACGTTAAACACAAATTGCATTTATACTGCTACAGTATACCATAACCATTGTCACTTGGCTATAAATTTAGCAGGTTTTTTGTCACTAATTCCTTCAATCCACAAAAGAGCATCTACGATACGACCGGCCGCATGTCCGTCGCCATAGGGATTGACTGCTTCCGCCATGGAGCGGTATTCCTTATCGTCCGTAAGAAGTTTGTAGGCTGTTTCAAATACTTTGTCCTCATTGGTGCCTACCAGGCGGACGGTGCCTGCTTCTACCGCTTCCGGACGTTCCGTGGTATCCCGAAGAACCAGCACCGGCTTGCCAAGGCTTGGCGCCTCTTCCTGGATTCCGCCGGAATCGGTGAGTACGATGGCGCTTCTGGCCATCAGGTTGGTGAAGGTTCATACTCCATGGGTTCCACCAGATGGATGCCCGGCACCCCTTCCAGTTCTTCCGATACAGCCTCCCGCACCAGAGGATTCCGGTGAACCGGGAAAACCACTTCCGTATCAGGAACTGCTTCCACCAGACGGCGCAGGGCCCGGTATACCTGGTGCATGGGATCTCCCAGGTTTTCGCGGCGGTGGGTGGTAACTAGGATGACCCTTTTATGTTCCTCAATGGCTTCGATTTCCGGGTCTTCGAATGGTAATCCTTTTTCACCGTATGCAGCAGCGCATCAATCACCGTGTTTCCGACCACAAAAATGGAGCTGTCTTTCTTATTTTCGCGAAGCAGGTTCTGCCGGGCCGTTTCAGTGGGCGCAAAGTTCACATTGGCCAGTACGCCGGTGAGCTGGCGGTTTGCTTCTTCCGGATAGGGCGAAAGAAGATTGCCCGTGCGAAGGCCTGCTTCCACGTGGCCCACTTTGATCTGCTGGTAAAAAGCAGCCAGGGCGGCGGTAAAGGTGGTGGTGGTATCGCCATGCACCAGTACGTAGTCCGGTTTTTCCCTTTTCAATACTTCCTCCAGTCCCCGAAGGACCCGGGCCGTAATATCATAGAGCGTCTGTCCGCTCTTCATGATGTCCAGGTCATAATCTACAGGAAGCTGGAAGAGGTCCACCACCTGGTCCAGCATTTCACGATGCTGGGCAGTGAGGCACACCTTTGTTTCTATTTCCTTGTGCTTCAAAAGCTCCTTCACAACAGGGGCCATCTTAATGGCTTCCGGCCTTGTGCCGAAAATGGTCATGACTTTCATACTATACCTCTTTATAAATAACAGCTCTCCCCTTTCCGGAGAAAGGGAAAGGCGGCAAATGAAATCTTATTTCTTCTTATCTTTCTTATGTTCCATCTGGTAGGGAGTAGGAACGATTTCCTTCATTACTCCCAGTTTTCTCGCCCACAGGATGAAAAGGATGAGGGCAATGACCACGATGGCTATCCCCACCAGCGTGCGGAGATGGATAACCAGAAGGGCCACGCAGGAGAAAAAGGCGGTGAGGGCGTACATGATGAGCACCACCTGCTTCTGATTGAGCCCCTTCGCCAGAAGGCGGTGATGAAGATGGTTCTTATCCGGTGAGAAAATAGGCACGCCGCTGCTCTTCCTCCGGATAATGGCCAGGAAGGTATCGGTAATAGGCACAGCCAGTGCCACCAGTGGAACCACCAGTACCGCTGCGGCAGCGGTCTTCATGGACCCCATCACAGAAACGGCGGCAATGATGTATCCCAGGAACATGGAGCCGTATCACCCATAAAAATCTTGGCAGGGTTGAAATTATACTGCAGGAAAGCCAGGCAGGCACCGGTCATGGCCACCATGGCGGCAGCCGCCGTCCACTGGCCCATCTGGAATGCCAGGAGGGCAATGGCAATGGAGGCAATGGTGGCAATGCCGGCAGCCAGCCATCCAGGCCGTCGATGAGGTTCACCGTATTGATAAACCCGATAATCCAGAAAATGGTGAGGGGCAGGGAAATGATTTCCGGCAGGTAAATAATGCCCAGCCGGGGAATGTGAATCCAGTCGATGTTGATGTTGAAAATCACCACCGGAATGGCAGCGGCAATAATCTGTCCCAGAAGCTTCACCTTCGGCGGCAGGGATACCACATCATCTGCAATGCCCACAATGATAAGGAACGTGGCCCCCAGCATAATGCCCACCATTTCATAGGTAAACCCGATGGTAGCCACGGCGGATACCATAAAGCCCGCATAAATGGCAAGGCCTCCCAGACGCGGAATCAGTCCGTGATGCACCTTGCGGGCATCGGGCTTGTCCACGGCGCCGATACGGATAGCCAGGTTCTTCACCACCGGAGTCAGTACAAAGGTGACTACCAGGGCCGTCAGGAACGTGAACGCATAGGCGAACAACGTAACACCTCCTAAAAAAGACAATACTTCTACGTTATTTTATCACATAGGCCCCTGTTTGTGAAAGAAGTGAGGAAAGAGGGGGGCATTGGACACACCTCGGTGTGAGGGTTCAAAGGGTTCAAAAGGTTCAGAAGGTTCAGAAGGTTCAGAAGGTTCAAAGGGTGGTGGTGGCGGCTTCGCCGCAAGTTTATTAAAGTCAGCGTTACGGGATTGGCTTTCTATGTCATATGGTATGATAAGCATTCTGCGGATTGGCTCGCTGCGCTCGCCTCCCCCTATCCGGCTGCGCCGGACTTTCCCCCATCCGGGAGACAGAATAAATCGCTCTATGCTTTCCTGTAGAGACATGGCCCCACGGCTAAGCATCCATAGTCCCACCACGAAGTGTGGCAAGGGAACTTGATTCGCAAGGAGCCGTAGGCGACTGAGAATCAAGTGACACGCTTCCCAACGGGGCGGGAAGGTGGTGGCACCAGCCACCAAAGGGGGAATGCATTTCCTCGAGCGGAGCGAGGTCGGTCTGTTTTCCCTCGGGCGAAAGCCCGGTTGTAAAGGTTTTATTATAAGAGGGCGCCTTCTATAAATTTAGAGGCGCCACCACAACCCTCGCCCCTAAAGGGGAAACGACTCACTATGATTTGTGCGTCGCTTTGCTCCTTCAAATCATGTTCGCTGTGCACGCCGGAGGCGCGTCAAACCTAAGAACCCTCGGGGCGATAGCCCCGTCAAACTTTAGAACCCTCAATCTCCATAGGGCACCAGGGCGGTTGTATGCTTTTCGCTGCCTCAGGCAACGACATCCCCCTCACCCTGTGTCCCCTTTCATGGTATGATGTAGGAAACAGATTTCCAAAAGGAGGAATTCATCTTGAAAAAACCAATCGCTGCGGTCACCGCCGACACCCTTCTGGCAGACATGAAGCCCATAAACCAGAAAATGGCGGACTATGCGCCCCGGCCTCTTTTAAATGCTCTGGGAAAGGCAGGCCTTCTGCCTGTGATTCTGGCTTATGACGACTATGCGGATCCCGAGGAGTTTGTGGAAACCTTTGACGCTCTGGTGATTCCCGGCGGCCCCAATCCGTCGCCTCGCTTCTACGGAGAAGAACCGCTGTGGTGCATCGGACCCACCTATGAAAAAAGGGATATCTTTGAAATCAGGCTCATCAAGGCCTGCCTGAAAATGGGAAAACCCATCCTTGGCATCTGCGAGGCATGCAGATTCTGAACGTGGCCCTGGGCGGCACGCTCTGGCAGGACATGCCCGCCCAGAACCCCAAGGCTTTCATCCAGCACATGCAGAAGGCACCGGGAAACATAGCCACCCATTATGTGGAAATCAATAAGGAAAGCCGTCTCCATGATATTCTGGGCGACGGCCTCTATGTAAACTCCCGGCACCGAGAGGGCATCAAGAAACTGGCTCCTTCCCTGAGGGAAGCCGCCCGTGCCAGGGACGGCATTATCGAAGCCGTGGAGAGCCGGGATAATGAACTGGTTGCTGCGGTGCAGTGGCATCCGGAAAATATGGAGGATGGTGTCATGGACCCCCTTTTCCGTGCCTTTGCAGATAGAATCATACGGCTGAAATAGCTAAGCCGGGACGCATAGAGCATCATCTCCCTTGCCGCCCCAGGGGCAGGCGGAGCTTTTCGCCCCGGCCCATGCCATAAAAAGAACTGTGAGCCCCTTCTCTCACAGTTCTTTTTATTTCTTATGAATCAGCCCATATCCAAGTTCTTCATAATGCGGCTGAGCACACCTTTGAACACCTGCATATCGCTTTCCGGAATGCCTTCGTAGAAAGATTCGTCCAGATCCTTGGACGCCTTCTGGCTGGCCTGTTCCACCTGCTTTGCCTTTTCTGTCATGAACAGACGGTACTTTCTGGCATCATCGGGCATTCTTTCCTTGCGGATCAGTCCCTTTTCAATCATGGATTTCACCATGACCGTAATGGTGGGATTCGTCAGGTGAAGGTGGTCTTCCAGAGTTTTCTGGGTAACCACTTCCTTTTTATGGGTAGACAAATAGGCGATAATCAGAGACTGGCGGGCTGTCAGTCCAAACTTCTTCATAATGCCAGACTGGCGGAGAAGCATCATTTTATGGGCCTGCCCCAAGTTGTAGGTCAGTCCCAGTTTATCGCTTCCTTTTAAATCTTCCGGTTTTAAGTGTATTTGTCTTTTCATAACTCTCACCTTACTCTAAGACGCTAATGAAATTCTTTTCCAGTTCCCCGGAAACAATTCTTTTACAATAGCATACGATAGGATGTTTAACTCAGATTGTGTTTTTATTATACTACAGATTTCTACTGACAGTCAAAAAATTGGGAAAATATTCAATTCCTGTGCAAAAATCATTTATTCTGCTGTTAAAGCATGAACAGGCAGTGTCTTTCTGACTTCCTGCACATCCCAGCTGTCGTCTCTGGTAATTTCGCCGCGATAGGTATGTTCTCCCATGGTGATGAGAAAATAAATATGTCCTTCCCCTTCTCTGCGGACCACGGAGAAATCATCATTTTTCACGTGGCAGCTGCCTTTCCACACGATTCTCATATTCTGCCGTATGGTCACGGTCATCACATGATTGTCAGATACCATATGAAACTCGGTCATCCGGCCAAAGCGTCATTGAAATACAGGGTCGATTCCGATTCTCCGCCCTTTTCTACGGAAGAAAAGGCCGAGGAAAACTGTATGCCCCTGTCCTCATTTCTATCGGGGACTCCTCCCTCCGTGGCGCCAGCCGCAACAGGAAGAAGGCAGAGCGCTAGGAGCAGCCCTTTCACGATAGAGCGTTTCATAAAAACAACCCCCAAATAAGCCACGGAATTCATAGTAAAATCTATATGCATTTATTATAATGCATGGAATGATGGAAGAAAAGAATCCTCCCATTTCCCCGGGAGACCGGAAATTTTCCAATGATATCTATGCATATCCGTTTTTCTTTTCAGTACTTATAAATAGATTCTATAGCAAATCAGCGCTTTTGCTTCAGAAAGTGAGCCGCATCTGGTACCACACCACATGGCCGTGGGTGGAGGTGGAAACCCCTTCATTTTCAAAGCCGAATCGGGTATAGTAATGAACCAGCCTGTCCTTGCAGGTAAGGACCATGCCCTTCCGGCCTTCTTCCTTTGCCTGCTTCTTGAAGGCTTCTATGAGCCGTCCGGCGCAGCCTTCCCTTCGGAAAGGAGGAATGGTATTCAGGCCGAAAATCATCTGCCAGGCCCCTTTTTCATTGTGGAGGGATGCCTTTTCATACATTTCATCCCGAAGATCCTTTTCATCAGTGACCATACCGTCAATAAATCCTGCCAGCTTCCCGTCCCGGTAAAGGAGAAGAAAATGGGTGGGATACACGGAGAGTCTTTCTCCGATTTCCTCTGACGTGGCCGCTTCTGCCGCCGGAAAGCATTCCGCCTCCACCGACGCCAGCGCCGCTGCGTCTTCTGCCCTGCCCTGTCTGATGGTATACGATATCATATGATTCCCCTTATCTGTCATTAAAATACCGCAGGTCATACCTGCGGTATCATCCTGTGCTGTTTTATTATACCATCTCTACCTTTTTAAAACAGAGGGGATGAACCTTCGGTTCCATGAGAAGATGAAATCCCGCAATGTCTCCGGCGTCATCGGCGTAAAACGTAAGGGGCAGGCGATACAGGTCCGTATCCTCCTTCACGTTCTCCACGCTGAAGGTGTCGTAATAGAGATGGGTCATGGGCCGGTCCTTCACCTCCCGCTCCTGGAGATAGAAGCGCCCTTCCCGTTCCGTCACCCGGAAGATGCCATAGCCGGGATGGAAATAGGTTCCCCTGTAATCTTCTGCGCCATGGGACAGAGGCCCCCGGGCGCTGCTCTTCGGCAGACAGTCAAACTCCAGATGATGGTACATATCCTCGGGGGCATGGGATTTTCCTTTTTCCGTGTACATGCCATACCAGTCCTCCTCTTCCCGCCCAAGGAAGGCATCCAGCAGGAATCCCTGCAGAGCAAAAATCAAAGGATTGTCCGGCGCATGAAGATTCTGGAGGTACACGGCGCCGGAAGATAAAGAGGGAATGTAGAACTGGAAGGCGCTGTATCCTTCAATCTTTCCGGTGTGCTGCTGCACCAGGGCGCCATGGTATTCCATCACCCGCCAGCCGAAGCCATAACCCAGGCTCCGTCCGCCCCGCACATGGGGATAATCCATGAGAATCTGGGGCCTGTGCATTTCCATGAAATCAGAGGGAGACAGAAGATAGGCCCCCTCTTTCTTTCCCCCTTCCATATGAAGGGAAATCCATTTCACCATATCTTCAGCGCTGCTCATGACAGAACCGCAGGGCCCGGCCTGGTCGATGTTCCAGCGGGGAATCTCATGAAGGCCCCGATTCCAGCGGAAGGGCATGGCACAGTTTTCATCAGACGCGGCCTCATCCATAAGGCAGAAAGTGCGGTCCATCCCCAGAGGCGCGAAAATTTCCTCCCGAAGAATAGTTTCCCATTTCTTTCCCGAAACCGCTTCCATAATGCCGCCGATAGCCGCATACATGACATTGCTGTACTGGGCCAGGCTACGGAAAGGGGCATTGGGCTCCAGGTACTTCAGCCGCTTCAGGTAGCCACGCGGGAAATGGAATTATCCGGCCAGGCTCCGTCGTGGCCGCCCACCCCCGTCCGGTGACAGAGCATATCCCGAAGCGTCACCTGCCGGGAAGCCGCCTCATCCCAGAGGGCAAAGCCGGAATATAGGAAGCCACCGGTTCATCGATATCCAGCAGCCCCTTCTCTGCCAGTCTCATCACCGCAAAGGCCGTCATGGACTTGCTGCAGGAGCCAATACCGCTGATGGTATCAGGTAAAAAAGGATGGCCCGCCCCGTCCCGGATGCCAAAGCCTTCCGTATGTACCTCCCTTGGCGTGATAATCCCCAGCGCCATGCCGGGGATGGAGTAATAATCCATCATCTGGCGGATGAGAGAAAACAGTTTTTCATAATCAATGGTCATGGATGGCACCTCCTTATATAAAGAGTTCTGAAGGGGAAGGTGGACGGCCTTGGATACACCTTCAGTTTGAGGGTTGACGGGGCTGCGCCCCGAGGGTTGTGGCCGCCTGTCGGCGGCGGGTTGTGTAGAAGGGTTGTGAAGAAAAAGGTTCTTAAGATGGACCGGCCGTTGGCCGGAGGGTTCTTAAGTTTGACGGGCCTTTGGCCCGAGGGTTGTGGTATCGCCCGCAGGGCGATGAGTATAAAGTCAGCGTTACGGGATAACCTTGCTGTATCATATGGCATGATAGGCATTCTGCAGGTTGCTCGCTGCGCTCGCCTCCCCCTATCCGCTGCGCCGGACTTCTCCACGGGAAAGCGTGTCACACGATTCTCAGGTCGCTTTGCTCCCTTACGAATCGTGTTCCCTTGCCACCCCTGTTCAGGGGGCAGAATAAAACACCGCGAAACATTCTCTTCATAAGCATCTCTACAGTAAGATAGCGTCACGGAGCTTTATTGTCCCCCCCCTGCCGCAGGCGGTATAGGCATATATATGATGCGCCGAAGGCGCCGTACCTCCAATGGGCACGGTCAGCCAACCAATAGGTAAGCCCTTTAATGGGCAGGCTAAGGGCCTACTTTGGCTGACTTTGGAGGTCCTATGCA
>ENA-OQBJ01000784-OQBJ01000784.1-human-gut-metagenome-genome-assembly--contig:-NODE-784-length-15259-cov-1.584655_pt1 | contig 15259 bp, 11 predicted proteins | sample MGYA00242743_ERZ504545 | MGnify/ENA primary metagenome ERZ504545 (study PRJEB26092, sample SAMD00036252) | human gut metagenome | host: Homo sapiens | study: EMG produced TPA metagenomics assembly of...
CCGTTATCCTGGTCGCCACCATTGTCCTGGTCGCCTCCGTTATCCTGGTCGCCCCCGTTATCCTGGTCGCCTCCGTTATCCTGGTCGCCACCATTGTCCTGGTCGTCTCCGTTATCCTGATTACCACCATTACCCAGGACAATCTCTGCTTTCTCCGGATAATCTATGTTTTGAATTACTTCCGTCTTTGTTCCCTTGACCATTTTTACAGAATCTTCAACAACACTTACATGAACTGCTGCACCATTCTCATTTGTTGTATTGATCTGCACATTTCCAAGTTTCAAGGACTCTGCAGAATTTTGAAAAAGAGTCTTTGTTCCTGACAGATAAATATTCAGGATCCCTTTTTCTTGATTGTAACGATAGTCTGCTACTTTTGCCACATTTTCAGAAAACTGAAATGTTGCTGTCGTCTCTTCCTGCACATTCGAATCTACCTTCAAGCCTACTTGAAGTGACAATATGTTTCCACTGACAGACTGCGGCAATGTCAATGACACACCGACCTGCCCCTCTTCAACTACCAGTTCAATGCTTTCTTTTTCTGCTGCAGATACTTGTAACGGAAGTACCGATGCAATAAGAAGCATGACCACGATTCTTGCTATATACTTTTTCACACTATACTCCTTTTTGATTACTGATTTTCCATTGAGTTTCAATTTCCGGCATTTCCCTGAGCACTTCCACATACAGAGAATCACTTACCAGTCTCTGCCCTTCGTTTGTCTGTGCATCATTTACTCTGTAAAGCTCTGCACGCACCTGTTTTCCGGCTAATTGGGCACTATCCTGCGGATCGATCCAGTAAATCCATGTACCATCCGATACATCCTGAATATTCCCGGTTTCCGGTACATCTGCAAGAATGATCTGCTGCGCTTTCAAACTTCCATCCGTATTTGTTCCGCCTACAATATTTCCATCCTGATCATAAAGAAGTACTACATTGTATGCCGGATTTCCTTTATACGAACCAACAAAAACGATTGACCCTGCCGGTATCTTATCTGCTTCTGTTTCTCCGTATTGGTAATCCGATGCCAAACGCCCAATTGCGGAAGTTCCATCTTGAGCACTTCTGAAATCTACATTATCCCCTGTAACTCCCAGTACATCCAGTTCCGATATTGATATTTCGGTGCCTTTCTGGTTATGGATGACCAGCTTTACTGCATCTGTACTGTATGTGCCGACATATTTGCCATCCACATTTTCAAAATATACCGTCTGTACTTGTTTGTCATTAAATGAACCTTTTACAACCTCTGTCCATTCATCATTATCCCCATGCACATAAATGCTGTAATCTTTGATCGCTGTTCCCTCGTTCACTGTATATTTCAATCCTGAAATGACCTGCTTCCGATTAAACTGCATCAAAACTTCTGCCTCATCGCCTGCAATTCCTGTATATGTTGTATCCGTCTTACCGTCCACTGCTTTTAAGATCGGCGCTTCCTGCTGTGGTGCACATGGTGTATCTTCATCTGCTTCTCCCGGATCTTCTGTATGACTGCCTCCATATTTTTCGTTGTTGTAGTCCAGAATTCCTTATCCAGGCTTCCATCATGTTCAATCTTAACCGGTGTCAGTGCCTTCACTGCCGAACGATTCAAATACTTGTCAACTACTGTCACTTCATATGTAATGACTCTGTTATTTACAGTTGTTACATGATCACTGAACTGGTTTTCTGTTGTAAATCCTACAACTTCTTTTTCAACCTGTCCTCCCGAAATCATGGTCCGTGTAATTTCATAGCCCAATACGTCCTCTTGCGGAATTGTTTTGGAAGTCAATGTAAAATCAACCTGATTTGCTGTGTCTTTATTGACACTTACTGTAGTATCATCTCCGACTGCTTCTACATCTCCCAGACTTCCCAGGCTGCTTCCGCTATTCCCCAGACGATATACTCTTGAATCATCATTTACATAATAAATTGCCCTTGTTTCTGCTTCAAACTGCCCTGCGTAACTTCTCGTCTCTTCGTTCGGGATCATTCCCCAGCGTTCAAAAAATTCGAGGATATTTTTCTGAGCTGCCGCACATGCAAGTCTCATGAAATCCTGATCTCTGTCTCCTGACAATGTCAGTGCAATACCCTGCGGTGCCGGTGCTTTTGCCGTGTTTCTCGCATAAGTATCCACTCTTGCAAAAAACAGATTATTTAACTGCTCTTCATAGTTGTCATAGGTTTTAAAGTTATATCCGGAATCATATGCCAGATGTAACTGCCAGTACATTCCAAGCTGTGTAAATACGTCCTCTGATTTCCCGGTTGTTCCGGATGTCACCTTCTCGTAAACTTTCGGATATTCAAACCGAACACTGTCGTTTGTATCTTTTGCCTGTGCCAATACTGCAAAATAGTTATTTGTCACTTCTGCATATGCATACGCACCCTGATTGATGTTATGTCCGATCTCATGGGCGATTCCCCAGCCAAAATAGCGTCCGCTTACATATTTTCCATTTTCAGACTGAACCGGAACTCCTCCCATCATACCTGCTGTTTCATTCCACTCGATTCCGATGTGGTCTCCTGCTGCATACATAAATGCTCCTGCAAACATTCTCTGGTATCGGATGTTCAAATGTCTCCGCGGGAATCTGTCTTTTTCATCCGGCGCTGTCTGATTCAATCCCTTATGCTGGTAGAACAGATTCATCATACCTTCCATTGCGTCCATGGAATCTAACAATTTCTGTGCATTTCCCTCACAGCCGCTTAAAACCTGCTGTGCCGGCAATGAAAACAGCATTGTATTCAATAAAATATCCGTTGCCCCCAAGATACAGTTTGCCTTGTTATATTCGTATTCTACGGCGTCATTTCCAGAATTTTTATGCACCTCTTCATGTACAGTTTCCATTTTTTCTACATAGTTCTTAAGCGCTTCAACATACTGTGCCGCTCTTTGCTGCCGTTCCTGTGCATCTGTCACTCCATAAAGATCCAATGTCGGAACTTCCACTCCGCCATTGACACGAACGGAATAGCGGTCGTTTGCATTATTGCCTGTATACTGGATATACAACGCTCCTCCTGATTCTTCATCTGTTGACCAGATTTTCGGGATTGTCACATCATTTCTTCCTGTTTTCAGTGTTGTTACCACTTTTGACACCGAACCTGATTCTGCGTGATATTGTGTCGCTACAAGCTGAAGATTTGTGTTGGATCCGGTTCCCATTGTATTGTGTCCGACAAAGAGTGTGATCTCTTCTCCTGCTGCTGCAGTAATTCCAAGTGGCTGCCATGCATTCAGACCACTAAAACCTCTGTCTGTATCTCTTGTTGTAATGGTATTGTGTATCAGAATCGGCTCACTCAACTGATTGTTCAGAATGTCCTCTGCATTATCCAGTTCTTTTTCCAAACGGTCTTTATCCGGATGATACTCTCCACTTGCCTCGTCCTTTGTCTGCAGACGATTCCTGAGGTCCTGTATCGTCTGCTCTGTCACAGATCCTTTCAGAACTGTATGAAGCTCATCCTCATATAGTCCCATAATATCATCTTCCAGAGAGTCATAATTGTAAAAACTAATCTCTGAAACCGTGATAACACGCAGGCCGGAATAATCTCTTCCGATTCCAAAACTAATTTTTTTAGCCTGAATCGGCTCTGCAATCCGAATAAAATAATATCTTTTGTTATTTTTGTCAGTTCTTGCCTCTATTTTCAGATTGTTTTTATCTACAACATGCTCGCTTCCATTTTCATCCCAGTATTTCAGACTGATCCGTGTGAAATTTCCCTGTGCCGTCACTTCCTGGAACCCAATTGTATCCATTGTATACGGCTGATCAAACTCGAATGTAAATCCTTTGTTATTAAAATCGGTATATTCCCCACCGTCATCCCAGTCTGCCATATAAAAATGAGATGCAGGATTGTTATCCACAGTTCCCCATGCCGTCTTACCCTCTAAGTCCAGAGGACTGTCTTTCATCTCCCACGTCCTCTTGTTGCAGATACGATATGAGAACTTACTTGTCCTTCTTCGGATGTATTGATCTGCTTGTATTTCGGCATGACTGCTGGTTCCAGATCCGTTGTCTGAGCTGTGCTCGTTAAGGATGGATCACTTTCACCCAACTCATTCACACCTGTCAGATAGATTTCATATTTTACATTCTCTTTCAGCTCTGATATTGTATAGCTGTTTGTCGTGATATTTTCTATTTTGGTATTATTCTTCCTGACCTTTTTCACGGTAAACAGATTATAAAACTCTGTATTTTTCATGTTTTCCAGGAAACTTTCCACACTCTTATATTTTCCGACTGCCTTTACATTTTCCGGTGCATCCGGTTTTTTGTCCGCTTTCGGAACTGCTGTAACCGATTCACTGTATCCGCTTTTCCAGGTTCCATTAACAGACTGCACTTTTGCTGTGTATTGTTCTTTGTTCACGAGTTTCTTTTCATTAAATGATGTTACTTTCAATGAATTATTCTTACTGTATACGTATCCTGCTCTCCGTTATGCTCAATCAGAACCTCGTATCCTGTCACATTTTTACACGCATCCCAGGTAAGTGTAAATTCTTCACTACCTGTCTCAACTGCAAGATTTGTCGGAATATCCATATCCGGCTTTGGAATCCGGTTTTCCATTCCGTTTACAAATTCCACTTTGGAATTTCCGCCAGATTATTGTTGTTCTGCATTCCCTGGATCGTAAGCGTTACTTTTTTTTACAGCAATCTGACTTCCGAGATGAATCTGAATATTTCCATCTTCATCCATGGAAACCTGCACATCACTAGTTCTCAGTAAGTGCTCCACTCCATTTTCTATCGGTGCAGTTACGGTCTGCTCGTTTCCTTCTGCATCTACATATGTAATATCCACAGTAGCTTTTTGAATTGGATTTTCTTTTATTAGTCTCAATTAGAATTCCGTCAATTTGTGTGTCTGCACTTTCTGAAAGGTCGAACTCTACTGAAACAGGATGTTCTTCTGAAATTTCTGTTCCACCTTGCGTTGAAAGTGTAACATTTCCTTCTCCTTTCAGTAAATCCTCCAGGTTTCCTTCCACATTTGTGTCTTCTCCCGGTTTCGGGCTAATCGCATCTGCAGAAACAGATTCTTCTATGCAGGCCAGTGTGTGCCCTTCTGCCTGATATCCTTTTGCTAAATATTCCAAATCTGCCAGATCTGTTTTCTGATCTCCTGTCAGATCCGTCAATTCTGATGACTGCTCTGTATCAATCGCATCTACTAATACTGAACGGTCTGTGTCATCGATCACTCCGTCTCCTGTTACATCACCAATCAGCAACACACCCGGATGATAAGCCCCCTCTTCATAGGTATATCCCTCTACAAACCCTGTCATCAAATTTACAGCATACGACTTGCTGTTCACTTCGATTGTCTGTGTGTATGTAGCAAATCCGGGAGCTGCCACTGTCAGCTCATAAGTTCCTGCCGGTAACTGACTAAAATGAACTGTTCCTTTTGTATCCTGAATTTCCTGATTTGCTGCCAGTTCAATGCTCTGACTTTCCTGACCACTTAATCCAACCGTAAACGTACACTTTTTTTGCAGCGTAATTCCCGGCGCAATTGATACCTGAACCACTCCTATATCTTTCAATGGGTCCTGTTCTGTTCCATTTACTGCCTGAACTGCATCCTGTCCCTCAGCCTGATATTCCATTTGTACAGGCTTTTCTTCGGTAGCGTAGGTCACTGTTCCTGGTGTCAGCATCAAGGTTGCTGCAAGCAAGATTGATACTACTCGTTTCATAACTATTTTCCTCCCTTTTTCTTTTGGACGATAAAAAACAATCTATCTTGATTGTTTTTCCCACCGTTTCACTAATATATCACAATTTGTAACCCCTTATCAATTGTTTTTTTCTTACCTTATCCCCGTCCTACCAACACTGCCCACTTCTGCTCTCCGTCATCCTTTAAATCTACATCCGGAAAGCTTTTGATATACTGCTGAAACTGCGAATATCCATAATCTCTCACTTTTAAAAATTTCCAACTTATTTCGAATCTTATTTCCGAGAGTTCCCAGAGATACTCCCTGACATCCCGCCTGTTTCAACTGGTACATAATATATTCTTCAATACGTTCCTGCTGACTTTTATCTTCATACAATGTCACGGATACTTTTGTTCCATCCTGTAACAGCTTCAGTTTTGGAAATGTTTCCAGAAACTTGGACAACAGACTGTATCCATATCTTCGCACATCGAAATCCGGGTACAGTTTGACCAGACGGCTTCCGACCTCTCCAAGTCCAGTCTCCTTATCGTTGTTTTGATTTTCTGTAATAATCTTCACGACCGCTTCTTCAATCTGACTCTTGGAGACTGCACCGGCAGACTCTTTTTTGGACTCTTTTCCTACAACTGCATGTGCCGCTGCTTTTTCCGGTTTTTCAAGCATGCTGTCTTCTAACAGCAATTCCAGTACGGTAAAAATGTCACAGGCTTTTCGAAACGGCGGCGGCGTCTTATCTTCTCCCATTCCAATCACCATTTTTCCGCTTTCCCGAATCTGCTTGCCAGCTTTGTAAAATCGCTGTCACTGGACACCAGACAGAATCCTTCCAGCTCGCTTGTGTACAGCATATCCATGGCATCAATGATCATTGCCGAATCGGTCGCATTTTTCCCATGAGTATAGCTGAACTGCTGGATCGGTGTGATTGAGTTCTGCAAAAGCACCTCTTTCCAGCTGGAATTGTAGGTGCTGGTCCAGTCCCCGTAAATCCTCTTGTACGTGACATTCCCATACTTGGATAACTCATCCAGTATCGGTTTGATATATTTTGCTGAAACATTGTCCGCATCGATCAGCAACGCGTATCTCTCTTCCATATTTGATAACCCTCTCCCTCTAAATTTTTCCATTCAAACACACCATTCTCACAGATCATGTAGCTGTGTTCTGAATTTTCTTTTGGAATCGACACAGAACCCGGATTCATGTACATGACACTCTGATCTGCTTCCGTATGAATCTTTTCACATGCCGGTATATGTGTGTGTCCGTTCAGCAGAATATCCCCTGCTTTCAGCATCGGCAGCTTTCCCGGATTCCACACATGACCATGTGTTGCATAAATATTCTGTCCATTCAGATTCAAAAAACAATAGTCCGCCAGAATCGGAAATTCCAGAACCATCTGATCCACTTCCGTGTCACAATTTCCTCTGACACATAAGAGCTCCTGTTTTCTTGCATTCAACATGGCAATGACCTCTTTCGGCGCATACTCTTTCGGAAGATCATTGCGGGGCCCGTGATATAAAATATCCCCTAATAAAAAGGAGCTTGTCTGCTTTTTCTCCGTCGTAAGCTTCCAACATTTTTCTGCAGTAATATGCAGAACCGTGAATATCTGATGCGATCATTAATTTCATATGTGATTCCCTCTTTTCTCTATTAAAAACACTCTTGCTCAATTCCTTTTCCTGCTTTCTATCAGCCTTTTGATCAGCTCTTTGCAGCTTTGGATTTTCATCCTGAACACGCTTTAGTTTTCCAGTGTTTCCGGATCTTATCACTTCTGTAAATTCCTGATATGCTTCATATGTCTCAACATCCATCTGAAGCGGCTCTAACTCCGGAAAGATTGTTTTGCGTATATACTGAAAAATTTTGATTCCACCGTAATCCAGATCTCCGCTGTGAAAATATTGCACTTCACAGGATGTCTGATTTTTTAACACTTGATGCAGCTGCTTTAAAAATCTACATTCTTTTGGAGAAAAATATCCATGACTAAATAAGTATAGAATACCATCCTTATACGGTGCAGAGATATAATTGGCTTTATTCTCAAATATCACGATCTTCTGAATATTCTGTACTTCTTTTATCTCGGCATGCTCCAGTGTCTGACTGTTTAATGTAGTACCGAACCGATAACACTCTGTATTAATCTCCTGAGTGCTTCCATTTTCTTCTTTCAGACAAAAATGCAGTTTCCCTTTTAAAGACAGTTCTTGTGCATATTCTTCGATCCACAGCTGCTGAAGCACTGTCGTGTCATCCATTTCTTTTTCTACATCCGGACAGAATTTTTTCGCAGTACTGATGACATGACTTTGCATCTCTTTGTTCAAATGTTTTTGTATTTTCCCAAATATTTTTTACTGAAAATCCTTTAAAAACAGATTCTGTAAGCTGATCCAGACCTTCAAAGCACGGGGCATATTTTTTCTCATCCGCTAATAATTCCAGAAGATCTTTTTTTCGTTTATTTTCCGATCGTTCCAGCAAATCCTAGTAATATGCACGAATCCACAATTTTATATCCACGTCATCATTCTTCCCCTTGCAGCTGTTCAAACTCCATTCGTTCAAATTCCTGTATCGAAATATGCTTTTTATTCGGATTTGCATACACAAATGTCTTGTCTACATTTTCCAGATAGTTCTGAATCTTATCATTTGTTGCACTGATAATCGCCTGAAATCCCAGTCCCCGGATCAGAGAAATACAACTTGTTACTTTCTCTGCATCCATTTTGGAAAATGCCTCATCCAGGACAACCAGACGCAGGGTTGGCGGACGCTTGATCTTCGGAGACAGATTGATTCTGTAAATCTGTGCAAAGCTTGCCAGAAGCGCGATGTAAAGTGGGTTCTGACCTTCTCCACCGGAATTTTTCTTGATCATCTTGCTCAGACCGATCCGCATATCCTTTTCTCCCTGCACGATCTGCTGCATATCAAAGGAAAGATACGTGCGATAATCTGCATATTTATCCATATTTTTTCTGGCTTCCTCCAGCTCTTCCCTGGTGGCATTCTCCGGCGGAATGAAAATCTCGATCAGCTCATTCATCAGATCTCCGTATTCTTCCTCATGCTCCATGGTAAACAGGTTCATCTGATTTTCCATGTGGTCACTCAACTGAGACGGATTGATATCCAATGCGTCATCCATAAACATCCGATAGAATCGTCCGTCCGGACCTTTGTTTTTCGTAATGACAAACTGATACTTGTCCTTTCCGAAATCCAGACGGCTGATGATCCGGTTCAATTCATCTTTTTTCTGATATGCCTCTTTGATTGCATAACGAATCTTGGATACAAAATCAACTTTAAAGTGTTCCACTGCTGCTCTCGCCTGTTCCTGTGCTTCTTCCCTGTATTTTTCCAGGTTATCGCACTCAAGATTTGAAAGCTGCTTTTCGTACACGTCATTGTCACGGATCGTTGCAGAATAGGTTCTGTTCGGATATTTTCGAAGATATGCACTCCTTGCTTCTACCAGTTTTTCATATGCTTTTTCCTGCGCATCTTCCAAAGGCTGTTTTTTCTTGATACGTTCCCGCATCAGGTACTCATAATTGCGGCTCTGTCTGCCCTCCAGATACTCCTGAAATTCCGGCTCATATTTTTCTCTGTCCTGCTGCCGGAATTCATTTTCTTTCTGCACTAACTGTTCATTAAAATCTACCTGCATGTTCTGGAATCGTTTTCCGTTTTCCTGATGATTCCAGATGGTTTTCTGAACTGCCTCAATCTCTGCTTTCTTTGCTTCCTGCTTCTGCTGGATTTCCTGTTTCTGCTGCTCCCACACCAGAACGGATTCCTCTCGCAGCTTCTGCATTGTATCCAGAAGTCTGGCCTTTTCTGCCTCCTTTGCCGGAATTTTCTGCAGATCAGACAGCCATTGTCTGTAATCCTCCAGAGGCTGTGTCAGTCCTTCCAGCTGAGAGATCCTGCGGATTTCTTCCAGCATTTCCTGCAGTGGAATCCGTTCCTCCTGAAGACTCTCACATTTTTCTTCCAGACGGCGGATCCTCTGACGCATACTGGTCTCTCCGATATATGCCCTTCTCGTATAATTTTCCGGATTGATATGCTGCAGACGGAAGCTGTGGTACAGCACACAGTCTGCAGTGATTCCGATCCGGTTCTGACGAAGCTCTTCGATACTTTCACATTTGATAACATTTCCGAGGAAGAAATTGATGTATGCCTGCACATACGGCTCTTTTGCAATCAGCTCCTTAGCAAGGGCTCCTTCTTTTACTTCCCATTCTGTCTCCTGTACTTTTTCTGTATCCAGAACTGCTGCCCGGAAAAATTTCTTCTTATCCATGTCCTGATAGATTTCCATGGCAATTTTCGCGTACTTTGGTTCCACGACTAGAAGCAGCTTGTTGTTTCCGAGATATCCTTCGATGGCATTGTGCCAGCGTTCGTCCCGCACATCCAGAAGATCTGCCAGAATCTGCACATTGACAAACTTGCCGCACTTCTCATGCAGCCGGTTTCTCAACTCATATCTCGCTTCTTCCAGTTCTTTTGGATAGGCTTTTCTTCCCTGTTTCAGCTCTTTTAATTCTTCCGTGCTGCCTTTTCTTCTTTTTTGACCGCGCGAAGTCTGGCATCTGTCTCCTGACGCTCTTCTTCCAGTTCTTCCCGGATCTGTGTCAGACTTATCTGCAGCCTTTCCAGCTCACCTTCCGTGATCTTTCCAGAAACAAACCGGTCAATATCCCACAAGGTCTGGTTCGGCGTCACATCTTTTTTCTTTCCACTCTTTGAGACCATCTGCAGTCTTTTTCCATCTTGCCTTACTGTTCTGCAGCCGTTCCAGGCTTCGTTCAGACTCTCCAGATCTTTTTCCATGGCTGCATAACCACTGTCCGCAATCTTCAAAATTATTGCTTCGTATTCTTTCTGAAGTTCTGCCTGCTCTTTCTCCAGATTGACTCTTTTCGCTTCCTGTCCTGCAATCTCCGTCTGTGTCTCTTTCATCCGGTCATTCAGTTCCTGGATCTTACTCTGCAGATGCAGGATTTCCAGCCTGGAAATCTGATAGGTACAGGACGCCGTCTCTTCCTGTTTTTCTTCATACTGCCGATAGGAACCCCGGATCTCCTGAAGATACCCGATTTCTTCCATGGTCTCTTCGATTTTCCCGCGCATTCTTCCATACTGCATCACACTTTCCTGCAGCTCTTCAATGTGCATATCCTGCTCCATACAGATATATTCTTTCACGAAATCTTCCAGTTTGATATTCATACGGAACGGAATGGCTCGCTTGAACAAACGAGGAAATTTTTCGATATCCAGACCACCCAGATAAATGTCATACATCTGTCTGCGGAATCTCTCATTGCTCGGACCACAATAATACTCTTCCTTTGAAAATGTCCGCTGCAGATATTCTTTGACTTCAAATGTCGTCAGGCAGCGCTTATCCGCCCGGTACTGATTTTCCAGAAGCCCGCTTTTATGCCAGAAAAACAGGCGATTGATCTCATTTGTGGCTGTCTCAACATCAAATACCACTCCCACACACTGCTTTTCTTTCGTATCTGTCTGCTCCAGCTCCAGAACGATCGTACTGGAGAAATTCTGGTTTCTCAAATACTGGGATTCGTTATTTTCCCCGATGTTCACCATTCCCCTTAAATATTCGATCAGAGAACGGTCAGAGTCGTCTGCTGCCGCCTTATTAAAAAATCCTCTTCCGTCTGTGTTCGCGTACAGTACGATCTGCATGGCGTCGATCACTGTAGACTTTCCACTTCCGGAATGTCCGGTAAAGAAATTGATTCCCTGATTAAGAGTAAGTACTTTTCTGTCTATGTAATGCCAGTTATTCAGGCAGATTTTCGAGAGCGCTTTGAACGCCTGTTTTGTCTCCACTGTCTTCCTCCTCGCTGAACGTCTCTAATAGTTCTCTGATATCATCTCCAAGCAGCACTGTATTGATGCACGGATAAATAACAAGTCTGCTGTTCTCATCCAGCTCCTCCATCACATCCACAGGTTCCACAATCTGATATTTTTCAAAAATGCAACAGTCCTCCGCATCTCTGTCGGGGACGGCAGGCCGCTTAACACATGGAATTCTCCCGCTTTTCCGTTCACTGCTCCAAGAGTGGTCACGATATGGCTGCTGGATGACACTGCTGCCATCTGCTCATCATAGATCAGCTTTAACACCAGAATATAGATTGTGGCAAGTCTGGAGAGCTTTTCTCCCCATAGTGTCTCTCCCTGGATGTACATGACGCCCATATGCAGATTTTCCTGCAGTGTGATTCCGGCAACTGCAAAATATTTCTCCAGAAATTCCCTGTGCTTGCTGCATACACGGTACTCCCTGACCGGAACCATCCGCCCGGTCCGTTTTTCAAATTTTCGTTCCAGAAGAAAGGTCTGACGATATAATGTCTGGATCACATGTTTGATATCGTCCTGCTCTTCTTCCGAAAGCTGTTCGTAATATTTGATCATTGCGGTCTCCTTCGCACAAATTTTAATGCCGGATATTGATACTGTCCACTTTGGATGACTATCTCCTCCTCATTCAATACCCGATATTTTACTGTTCTTTCTGGTACTGTAGTCATATGCCAGGATCAGTTTTTCAAATGCTGTCTCTTCTGTAATATGAAGTGTTCCGGCGTCCATCACTTCGTTTTCCATATGCTCTTCGATAAAATCCTCAATCTCCTGTCTGCTGTAGCGCATCTGAATCCGGTTTAACTTCAGCACATCCTCCCGGTTCAGATCTTCATATTCTTCATCCTGTCCCATCTGGCTGATAAAGTCTGTCCTCTGTTTTCTTCTCTTATACAATGATTTTTCGGAAATCATCTCAAACAAAGACAGGTTCATCCGTTTTCCCGCTTCTGTAAGCAGCCTCTCCGGTTCTTCCTGCGCAGAAATTTTATTCAGAAGCTGCACCACCAGCCCTTTGGTATCAGTCTCTCCGCTTAACAGATAATTCATCCGGCTCACGGTTGCCCGCACATATTTGGAATGCTCTCTGTCCATATTGGAGATCCTGTGTTCATGTCATCAAAGCCCCGTTCGATCAGATCCAGCAGATTCTAACACATCCTCTTTTCGTATCTCCTGCTGCTTTTGCTTTCTGCCGGATGCTTTCAATCCATTCTTCATTTTCCCGCATATCCCGGAGACATTCTTTGATGTCCATCTTGTAGATATAAAAATTGTCTGAGGTCTTTAAGATATGATACTTTTTCTTGACAATTTCTTCCACATACCCGTCCAGATGCTCCCGCAAAAGTTCTCCGTAAGACTCCTGATCCAAAAGCCTCTCGAAAAACTTGTCCATATTATGAAGCATATCCTGCAGCGCTTTGTTCAGCTTTCTTGTATTGATCAGGGCCGTCCTGAGCATATTCAGATTTACTCTGGAATTATTCTGAAAGGAAAACAGCGTAGCATATACATTCTGAATATATAATTCTGTTTCTTCCAGCTCTTCGGACGTGAGTCGCTCAAATGCCTCAATAAAAACCGCCGCATAATCCGGTATCACAATATTTGTGGTCATCGTACTGTAATCTTCGATCTTCTTCAGCCATCCGGTCTTTAAAAGCCACCGTAAAATGCGGGATGCTGTCGTCTCCAACATGTCAAAGTCCGTCTCGTTCTCCTCCCGTTGAAGCAAAACCTGTTTCTGTGCATTCATATACACTCAATACCTGCACACAGATTTCTTTCGTCAGAAAATAATTACTGTACTGATATTCCTCATTGATCACCAACAGCGACTCCATGTAAATCTCCCGGTTTACCGAACGGAACAAACTCCAGAATGTGTCCGGGATCTCGTATCGTAACTGCATAATTTTCTCCGTATCTCGTTGATTTGTGTCTGTCATATTATAGCACGAAGTCGGTTTCAGGTACAAATAGTTCTGTAACACAATATGCCCCCTCCCGGGAGAACAGTCTTGTTATTTTAACTGCCTTCCCGAAAGGAGCATAATCTGATGAAAGGATATTTCTTCTATATGTTTACTTTTTCACTTTTAGTGCGCTTTAAATTCATCCGGCACCTGATCGATCGTCCGCCATTTCTGCATTGCGTTTTCTACGCTCATTCCTTTGCTGATCGCATCCTTACGCACTGCATTGATTGCCTGAATTTCTTTCATTCTTGCACCGGTCAGTTTATATCCGCGCATTGCGATCAGTGTTGCGATCCATGCAAGCATTGGAACAACACAGAATAAAATGATTACAATCGTATGCATTCCCTCTGAATAAGGGGTTGTTCCATCCGGAAGTGTTGACAGTCCGATGATTGTCACCGCAATTCCTACTACTGTAGATCCCAGAGAGCTTACCAGCTTATCCACAAGTGAGAATAAGGTTCCGATAATTCCCGGAATATAGCGTCCGGAACGGAATGTTTCGTAATCTGAACAGTCTGCAACCATTGGAATCGGCATATCTGCTGTTGCATAGTATGCTCCGTATCCGATTCCGAAGAAAAGGATAAACAGAATCGTATAGAGATTCAGGTTTGTCAGACTCAGATTCATCGCTGCAACTTCCGGTTTCCACAACAGAAGCAATGCTAAAACACCGATGTACATAACAAGTGCAACGCTGATATAGAGCATTAAAGATGCCTTCTGTCCTTTCTTCTGTGAAGTACGTACTGTCAACAGGAAGAATGGAACGGAAAATACATATCCGACGATCATCATCGGAAGATACAGACCTTTGTAATCTCCCATCATCGCTCCGTAAAGCATCGCCAGAACCGTCATATTCGTTGCGATCGAGAATGCAAGCTTACATCCTGCACCAGCGATCATCAGTCTCTGTAATTCTTTGTTTGCTTTTAAAATAGCTACATATTCTTTTATTTTAACTTTTTCTTTTCCGCCTTCTCCACCAAGTCCAAAGAATTCCGGACGGTCTTTTTCTGCAATACCGATAACAGCCAGTGCAGTCATGATCGCTGATACGATCATCGCCAGAGGAATCATGATATTAAAGAATTCTTCTGTTCTGTAATTTCCTCCGGTTACGATCGGCGCAAGAAACTGTACAAGCCCCATACCGATCAGGCTGGCAATCGTATTAAAGATTGTAAACAGAGGTCTCTGTTTCGGGTCATTTGTCAGACATGTCTGTCCTGAACGTGTAACCGATGTCTGGAATGTATATCCAACCATATTCAGTGCGTAGAACAAAATAAAGCATAAATAACGCAGCCACATCATATCCTCAGAAATGATACGGGTTCCAAAATACAGTAAAATTGAGGATACGATCATAATCAGATTTCCGATTACCATAAACGGTCTGAATTTTCCCCATTTGGTAGAAGTTCTGTCCATGATTGCTCCGATGATCGGGTCAATGAACGCATCTCCTGCACGCATCAATGTTACCATTGTAGTTGCAAATGCCAGCAATAAGCCAAGAACTCCGTTTGCATAATATGCAATAAAGTTCATTGTCAAA